>Ga0182737_1000143_pt1 | contig 135014 bp, 143 predicted proteins | sample eDN5th30CBELigOP_FD_128878 | JGI IMG/M metagenome (GOLD analysis project Ga0182737, IMG submission 128878) | Enriched Organic Plus compost microbial communities from Emeryville, California, USA - eDNA 5th pass 30_C BE-Lig OP (version 2) (version 2) ... | reverse complement strand
GGCAGGTCGAGCACCCGCGCGAACAGCCCGCGCGCGCGGTCCAGCATGGCGCGGTCCGGCGGCCGGCGCGTCAGTTCGGTCAGCTTCCCGGCCAGCGCGGCATCGTCGGCGGAGGCCCATTCGCCCAGGCGCGCGGCGAGCCGGGTCGCCATCTCCGCCGCCGCCGCGCGGGTGAAGGTCAGGCACAGGATCGCGGCCGGGTCGGCGCCGGGCAGCAGCATCAGCCGCAGCAGCCGGTCGGTCAGCAGCTTGGTCTTGCCCGACCCGGCCGAGGCGGAGACCCAGGCGGAGACGGAAGGATCGGCCGCCGCGTGCTGCGCGTCCTGCGCGATCCGCCGCGCCGTGCCCTGTCCCGCGCCGCTCACGCCGACCATTCCTGCACCCGCGCGAGATGCTCGTAGTCCGAGAACGTCGGCGCCGCGTCCGGATGCGGGCGCGCGAGATAGGGCGTGGACGGATCGGCGAAACGTTCGACCAGCGCCACCAGGGCCGGCTTCGCGGCATCGAGATGGTCGCGCAGCCCATCCTTCGGCACGCGCCTGATCTCGCCCGGTTCCGCGCGGCCGGTCGCGCGCCAGTATTCCAGCCGCGCCACCGGCAGGGCGGGAACGGCGGCGTATCCGCCCGCCTCCGCCAGCAGCGCCTCGATCATCAATTGCGGGGAATGGCCGCTCTCGACCTCCCTGGAGGTCGGCGGGGTGCCGGTCTTGAAGTCGATCAGCACCAGCCCGGCCGGATGGCGCTCGATGCGATCCGCGCGCGCCGTGACCATCACCGGGCCGAACGGCGCGCCGCCTTCGACCTCTGCCCACGCCGCCGCCATGCCCTCCATCCGCCGCACCGCGATGCGGTCGGCCGCCCAGGCGGCGATGCGGTGCAGGCGGGGCCGCCAGAAGGCGCGCAGCGCGCGGGGCAATGCGGCCTCGGCCAGCGCTTCCTCCGCCGCGCGGTCGGGCGGCACGTCGCGGGCGAGCCGCGCCATCGCGTCATGCACCAGCGTGCCGAAATCGCGCGCGCCGCGTTCCTGGTCGAGCGGGTCGAGCCGTCGCAGCCGCAGCACCCGCTTCGCATAGACTGCGTAGGGGTCGCGCATCAGCAGCTCGACATCGCCCTGGGTCAGCTTCGCGGGCCGCCCGATCGCGGGGCAGGGCGCGGGCGGCGCGATCGGGACGGGATCCCCCGCGGGATCATCCAGCGTCGCGGCCCAGTGCAGCAGGTCCGTCGCCGGCGGCAGGCCGGCGCCGGTCTGGCCGCGCAGGAACGCCTCCAGCCGCACCAGCCAGCGGGAAGGGACGGTCGGCGTGCCCTCCACCCGCGCGGTGCGCACCATCAGCACCTCCGGCGCGGTGGCGGCGAGCAGCGCGAAATCCGCCGCCGCCGCGCCGATCGCCCGTTCCGGCGCGGGCAGCCCGGCCGCGAGCCGCATGGCGCGCGACAGCCACGGACCCGGATCGGGCGCGCCCGGCCAGCGCGTTTCCTCCAGCCCGGCGAGCACCAGCGTGTCGGCGTGCTGGAGCCGCGCTTCGGTCAGGCCCCAGATCACCACGCGGGGGTGTTCGGCCACGTCCGGGCCGCGGCCGCGCAGCACGCGGCGCCCGCGCACCACCACGCCTTCCAGCGCCGCCTCGAACAGCGCGGCATAGGCTTCGGCATCGCAGTCCGGCAGCGTGGCGAAGGCGGCGGCGAGGTCGTTCAGATGCCCGGCCAGCGTCTCTCCTTCCTCGCCGGTCCACAACCGCAGCGCCCCCGCCTCGGTCGGGGTTTCGGCGAGGCGTTCGGCGGCGGTCAGATGCGCGTCCAGCCGCGCGGCGGGCGGCATGGGCGCGGGGTCCGCGAAGCGGCCGAGGCATTCGGCCAGCCGTCCCGGCAGCGGCGAATGCGGGGAGAGTGCGCCCAGGCCGGGGGGCGGGCGCAGGCCGCGGAGCGCCTTGCGTTCCAGCGCCCGCGCCTCGGCCCGCAGCACGGCCGGGTCGCCCCCCGCCGCCGCGAGCGGGTGCTTGAGCAGTGCTAGCAGCGGCACCGGCGCGAAGCCCTGGGCCGGAGCCGCCGCGAGCAGGCGCAGGAAGGCGCCGCCCGGGGTGGCGCCCAACGGTTCGCCCGCCGAATCGTCGGCCACGATGCCGATCCGCGCGAGTTCGGCGGAGACGCGCGTGGCCAGCCCCCGGTCCGGCGTGACCAGTGCCGCGATCCGGCCGGGCGTCTCCACTGCATCGCGCAACGCCAGCGCGATGGCGCGCGCGGCGGTGTTCGGCTCGGGCGCGTCCAGCAGGCGCAGCCCGGTTGCCGCCGCCCGCCAGCGGTCCGGATCGCGCGCGGTCCAGGCCGGCATCGCCGCTTCCGGTCGCAGGGCCATGGACAGCAGCGCCGCGCGGTCCGCCGGGGCGCCGGGCGCGGAGGATTCCGGCCAGGCGCGCACGTCCTGCCGCCGCGCATCCAGCGCGTGCAGCAGTTGCGCGAGGCCGGATTGCGGATGCGTGGCTTCCGCCGCCGCCGCGTCGAAGGCCGCATCGTCCAGGTCGCGGTCCAGGCCCGGCAGCACCACCGCGCCCTGCTTCAGCCGCGCGACCACGCGCAGCAGCCGGCCCACGGCCGGGATCGTGCCCGCGAACCCCGCCGCGATCACCGGATGGTCGGGCGGTGCGTCCGTCCAGGCACGTGCGCGGGCGTCGAGCAGCGTGACCAGCCGCGCGGCCGGATCGGCCAGCCCGGCCTCCGCCAGCCAGGCCGGCCAGGTATGGGTGACGATCTCCAGGAAGCGCAGCGTCTGCTGCCAGTGATGCGCGAGCGCTTCCGGCACGATGCGGCCGAGCGCGTCGGGCGCGACTTCCTCCCGCGCCAGGTCGTCCAGCAGCGCGGCGAGGTCGGCGGCGAGCCGCCAGGCCTGGTCCGGCCGCGTGGGCGCGCCATGCGCGCCGCCCATGGCCAGGATCAGCCGGGCGAGCACGCCCAGCCGCCGCGCCGGTTCGATCGCGGGGGCGAGGTCCAGCCCGCCCGCGAGGATCAGGTCATCCCCGTCCGCCGCCGCGACCGGCAGCATGCGCGGCAGCAGCAGCGCGCGGCCTTCGGACTGGCGCAGGAACGCCTCCCCCAGGGCGCGGGCCGCGCGGCGGGTGGGCAGCAGCACCAGCATGCGCGACAGGGCCGCCGGGTCGCCGCCCGCGCGGTCCAGCAGCCCGGCCGCCAGATCGGCAAGGAACGGGCGGTGCGGGGGAATGGCGTAGAGGTTCATCCCGGCCCCCTCACCCTGTCCCTCTCCCGCCGGGCGGGAGAGGGGACGTTGCGCGGCGCGTCTGCCTCATCTTCTCCCTCTCTCTCCCGCCTGCGGGAGAGGGCCGGGGTGAGGGAAGATCGCCATCGCCGCGCGCACTCCAGTTTAAGGTTGTGGGCTCTCAGACCTTAAGCCGATCGCCGGCCTCACCGCGCCGCGACATGCGTCAGCGCCCGCTCCGCCTCCACGAGGTCGGTGGGTGTGGACAGGTGGAACCACGGCCCGTCATGGACCAGCGCGAACAGCCGCCCGGCCTCGATCGCGCGGTCCCAGAGCAGGTTGGTGCTGAACGCGCCTTCCGGTCCGGCCGCGAACATCTCCGGCCGGGCGACCTGCACGCCGGCGTAGAGATAGGGCGCGACCTCTCGTTCCTTGCGGCGGCGGACGCGGCCGAGCGGGTCGATGACGAAATCGCCCAGCCCGACCTCGGCCTGGATCAGGCTGGTGCGGGCGACCAGCAGCAGTGCGTCCATCTCCGCCGGATCGAAGGCGGCGGCGAGGCGGTGCAGCGCCTGGGACGGCCCGTCCAGCCAGAACGCGTCGCCGTTGACCACGAAGAACGGCGCATCGCCCAGGTGCGGCAGCGCCAGCCGCACGGACCCGCCCGTGTCCAGCAGCGCGTCCTCCCGCTGCAGCGTGATGCGGGGCTGGGTGCGCGCCGCGCATTGGGCGGCGACGCGGTCGGCATGCCAGTGCGCGTTGACCACGGCATCCGTCACGCCCACCGCCTCCAGCCGGTCGAGCGCGTGGTCGAGCAGGGTGCGGCCGATCAGCTTGAGCAGCGGCTTGGCGGTGCTGTCGGTCAGCGGGCGCATGCGCGTGCCGAGACCGGCGGCCAGCACCATGGCGTGGGTGGGGATCATGCGGCGTGGGCCTGTGGGTTGCCGCGCCGGGACTCCGGCACGTGGGCGTCGAGGAAACGGGCGAGGGGGCGCGTCGCGGGATGGCGCAGCGCCGTGGCCAGCAGGCCCCAGGTGCGCGGGCCGTGGACCAGGTAGTGCGGCTTGCCGTCGCGCCGGTCGAGCCGCACCCAGAGCGATGCCACGCGCAGGTGCCGCTGCGCCGCGCAGATCGCCATGGCGGCGCGGAACGCTTCGGGGTCGAGGTCGGGCCGCCGCGCGAGGTAGCGCGCCGTCATCTCCTGCCGCAGCGCGGGGGCGATGTCGCGGCGGGCGTCCTCGATCAGTGCCACGAGGTCGTAGGCTCCGGGGCCGCGTGCCGCGTCCTGGAAGTCGAGGATGCCGGCGCGCCGCGCGCCTTCGCGGTCCGGCAGCCACATCAGGTTGGCGGCGAAGTAGTCGCGGTGGACGAAGCCCGCCGGAAGTGCGGCAAGCGGGGCGAGCATCTCCGCCATCGCCGCCCCGAACGCATCGCGGATGGCGGTTGCGGCGGGCGCGCCGAACGCGGCCGGCCACCACCAGTCGAGGAAGGTCGCCGCCGCCGTGCGGGTCATCGCCGCCGCGTCCCAGGCGGGCAGCGTGGCGGGCGGCGGCGATGCGTGCAGCACGGCGAGCGCGTCGATCGCGGCCCCGGTCAGCAGCGTCTCGTCCAGCCCGGCCGCGAGGCAGGCCGGATAGGTGGCATCGCCCAGGTCCTCGATCAGCAGCAGCCCGTTGGCCTCGTCCACGGCGAGGATGTCGGGCACGGACAGGCCCAGCCCCGCCATGTGGCGCGCGACGCGGACGAAGGGGCGCACATCCTCCTGCGGCGGCGGGGCATCCATCAGCACGGCCGGGTGCGGCCCGCCGAGCACGCGGTCGTAGTGGCGGAAGGAGGCGTCGCGGGCGAGCGGCACGCGCTGCGCGGCACCGAAGCCCGCGCCGGCGAGCAGGCGGGCGATGGCGGCTTCGCGGGTCACGGACGCGCCCCGCAGACCCCCTCGCCCCGATCCTCTCCCCGAGGGGAGAGGGGGCTTCTTCCTCTCCCGCGTGCGGGAAAGGGGTGGGGTGAGGGCCGGCAAGCAGGCGCGGCATGTGTCCGCATCACAGCGCGCCGATCCGGTCGGGCCAGCCGGACAGCGTGGCGCGGCGGGCATCCGGGGTCGCGCCGGGGGCGAGCGTCACCTCCAGTGCGTCGTCCGGGCGCAGGGGGCCGAGCCGGTCCGGCCATTCCACCAGCACCACGCCTTCGCGCGCGTCGTCCCAGCCGAGTTCGGCCAGGTCCGCGGGCCCGGTGAGGCGCCAGAGGTCGAAATGATGCGCGGCGAAGCGCGGCAGGTCGTAGCCCTGGACCAGGGTGAAGGTCGGGCTGGGCACGTCGAGGTCCGGATCGCCGGCTGCTGCGCGCAGGAAGGCGCGCGCGAAGGCGGATTTGCCGGCGCCGAGCGGCCCGGACAGCAGGATCGCGTCGCCCGCCCGCGCGACGCGCGCGGCGCGTGCGGCGAGCGCGCCGGTCGCTGCCTCGTCGGGCAGGTCACGGGTCATGGGCTGCGGCATGCGGCGGATGATGCCTCCGCCCCGGAGTCCCGGGCAACCGCCCGGGACCCGGTTCCGGTTCAGCCGGCGAGGACCTTGGCGGTCGCGCCGCTGATGTCGCCCAGCTTCTCACCCTTGGCCACGCGGCCCTGCGTCTTGAGGCCGCGTTCCTGGGTGGCGATGGCGCGGCGCGCTTCCTCCTCCGCCTCGTCCGGCGGCAGGACCAGCACGCCGGTGTCGTCGCACAGCACCGCATCGCCCGGCGTGACCACCACGCCGCCGATGCTGACCGGCACGTTGAGCCGGCCACCGAGATCGTAGATGCGGGTGGTGATCGGCGCCTGGCCGCGCGACCACAGCGGGAAGTCGGATGCCTCGACCTCCTCCAGGTCGGTGGTGGGGCCATCGACCACGCCCGCCTTGGCACCGGCCGCCTTGGCCGCGACCGTCACGCCGCCGCCCCAGCAGGCGTGGCGCACGTCGCCCAGCCGGTCCACGACCAGGATGTCGCCCGGCCGCAGCAGGCCGAGCGCGTGGTGCAGCAGGGTGGAATCCGGGCCGGGGATCATCAGCGTGACGGCGGTGCCCGCCACGCGGCGGCGGCGCAGCAGGGGCTGGATGCCGCGATCGACGAACCCCCAGTGGCGCCAGTGGCCCACCGTGGCGGTCTCGGTCTGCTCCAGCAACGCCACCACCTCCGCGCTGAGCTGGGCAGGCATGGCGTTGACTTCGTATTTTGCAGGCATTCAGCTTCGTCCCATCGTCCTGGTGAATCCGACCAGCCGCTCGACCGCGACCACGACCACCAGCGTGACGATGATCAGCGCGACCGACAAGGCCGCCACCAGCGGGTCTGTCCGGTTCTGCGTGTAGCGGAACAGTTCCACCGGCAGCGTGGTCAGCCGGGGCCCGACCAGGAACAGCGAGATCACCGTCTCGTCGAAGGACAGCAGGAACGCCAGCGCGGCGGACGCCATCGCCCCCGGTGCCGCCAGCGGCAGGGTCACGCTGCGGAATACCCTGAACGGCGTGGCGCCGAGTGCCGCGGCCGCCGATTCGAGCTGCACCGACGTTGTGAGCAGCGCCGTGGTCATGATGCGCACCACGAAAGGCAGCACCACGACCAGATGCCCCAGGACCAGCCCCGGCCAGGTCGCGATCAGGCCGAACGGATGCAGCGCGAGCAGCAGGCCGAGCCCGATCACCAGCGTCGGCAGCAGCAGCGGTGCGGTCGCGACCGTCAGCATCCAGCCCGGTGTCCGCCCGCGCGCGATCGCCCAGGCGAGCGGCAGCCCGACCAGCAGCGCGAGACCGGTCACGCAGGCGGCCAGCAGGGCGGAGGTGCGCATCGCCGCCAGCAGGCCGTCATTGTCCATCACCGCGCCATACCAGCGCAGCGACCAGCCCGACGGCGGGAAGTTCAGGAAGTTGTCGGCGCTGAACGACACCGCGACGACGATGACCACGGGCGACAGCAGGAACACGTAGCCGAGCGTGGCCAGCGCCGTGACGAAGGGACCGGTCCTCATGCGCCGGCCCGCCGTGTCAGCGCGGCATGCGCCGCCACGATCAGCGACAGCAGCAGCAGGGCGTAGATGGCCAGCGCTGCGGCCGCGGGCCAGTCGAGCGTCTCCAGCGCCGCGTCGAAGATCTCGGTCGCGAGCGTGAACACCCGTCCGCCGCCCATCAGCTTGGGCGTGATGAAGGCGGAGACGCCGAGCACGAAGGCGAGCAGCCACGCCGCCGAGATCGCCGGCAGCGTCATCGGCACGGTGATGCGCCAGAAGGTCCGCAAGGGGCCCGCGCCGAGCGAGGCGGCCGCCGCTTCCAGCCGCCGGTCCAGCCGGCCGAGCCCGGCGATCAGCGCCAGCACGGCATAGGGCATGACGCTTTCCGTCAGCCCGATCCTGACGCCGGCCCAGTTGTTGATCAGGCTCTGCGCCGGCAGGCCCACCGCCATCAGGGCCCGGTTGACCAGCCCCTGGTCGGACAGCAGCGCCATCCAGCCGATGACCCGCGCCGTGCCGGATACGAGCAGCGGGGCGACCGCGGCGATCGCGAGGATGCCGCGGAAGCGGGAGGTGGTGCGAAACAGGAACAGCGCCATGGGATAGGCGAGCAGCACCGCCACCGTGGCCGCGAAGGCCGCGAGTTCCAGCGCGTTCCAGGTGACCTCGCGGACGAACGGATCCTCCGCGAGCCGCAGATAGGTCGCCCAGGACCAGGCGGGCACGATCGCTCCGCCCTCTCCCTCGTAGAAGCTGATGCGCAGCACCCTGAGCATCGGCCACACGAAGCAGAGCGCGAGCACGAGAAGGGCCGGGGCGCACAGCAGCAGCCCCGGAAGCCGGCGCCGCATGTTCAGCGGCTGCCGGCCGCGATCACTTCACGCCGCCAGCGCTGGTTCCAGCGGTCGCGGAGCTTGACCATCTCGTTCCAGTCGATTGGCACGACCTTGGCCATGTTCTCCGGCGCGGCGGCGGTGCGGCCCAGCGCCTCGGCGGAGGGGCGGGCCTGGGTGTTGGTCGGTGCGTAGAACATGCGGTTGGTGAAGGCTGCCTGGGCGTCCGGCGACAGGGCGTTCGCCATGAAGGCCATCGCCGCGGCGCGATGCTTCGATCCCTTCACCACGTTGATCGTATTGATCTGGAACCCCGTGCCCTCGGCCGGCAGCACCACGCCGATGCGGCCCTTGCTCTGGTCGCTGTAGATCTGGCTGCGCGCGTTCCAGGCGGTCGCGTAGGTGACCTGGTTGTTCAGGATCAGCGTGTAGCCGTCCGGCTGGGCATCGAAGGTCTGCACCAGTGGTGCGAGTTCGCGCAGCCGGGTGAAGGTGGAGTTCACGTTGCGCCAGTCGCCGGTTTCGGCGTGCGCGAGCACCGCCGTCAGCACCAGGCCCTGGATGTTCGGCGGCGCGGACAGCGAGATGCGGCCCTTGTTGGCCGGGTTCCACAGGTCGCGCCAGGCGGTCGGCGCCTGGCTGACCGCCTTGGTGTCATAGATCATCACGAAATGGTCGAAGGTCACGCCGGGGCCGCATTCGCCGCCGGCCTGGCGCGCGAGCGGATGGATGTCCCTCAGCACGGGCATGTCCGCCTCGGTGAATTTCTCCACCAGCCCTTCGGCGCAGGCGATGGCGGCGGTGGTGGTGTCCATGATCACCACGTCCACCTGCGGATCGCCCTTCTGCGTGCGCAGCGTGCCGAGCATCTGCGCCGAGGTGCCGCCCGGGAAATACTGCACGCCGGTGCCGCTGGACTGCGTCCAGGGCTGCGTGACCGTGGCCGTGTAGTTGTCCTGGAAGATGCCCGCATAGGCGAGCAGCACGATCTGGTCCTGCGCCCGCGCCGGCATGGCGGCGCAGGCCAGCGCCAGGGCGGAAGCGATCACGGCCTTGCGCATCACGAAGGTCCCCCGAAATGGTTGTGCCCCGATGATGTGCGGCGGTGCGCGCGCCTGTCCATAACCGTTCCCTTGCGTCCCGTCCCGGTGGCGGCGTAGGGAAGCGTCTCGAAACCGCGAACGGGGCCCCCGTTGTCCGTGACACACGGCGCCGGCGACCGCCGCGTGCCCAGCCCCGCCATGCTCCTCGCCGTGCTCGGCGTGGTGTATGGCGATATCGGCACCAGCCCGCTCTATGCGCTCAAGACCGCGCTGGCGCATTTCAGCGACGACGGCGTGGACCGCAGCGAGGTGCTGGGCGTGCTCAGCCTCGCCTTCTGGTCGCTCGTGCTGGTGGTGACGCTGAAATACGTCACCATCATCATGCGTGCCGACAACAAGGGGGAGGGCGGCATCCTGGCGCTGATGGCGCTTGCCCAGCGCGTGGCGTCCTCCGGGCGGCTGCGGCGGGTCGTCACCCTGGCCGGCATCGCGGGCGCCTGCCTGTTCTTCGGCGACGGCGTCATCACGCCGGCCATCTCGGTGCTGTCGGCGGTGGAAGGGCTGGAGATCGCGGCCCCGGGGCTGCATGAATACATCATCCCGATCTCGCTGGCGGTGATCATCGCGCTGTTCGCGGTGCAATCGCACGGAACCGCCGGGATCGGCCGCGTGTTCGGGCCGGTCACGGCGATCTGGTTCGCCGCGCTGGGCATCCTCGGGCTGCTGCAGATCGTGCACGAGCCGCAGGTGCTTTGGGCGCTGCTGCCGACGCACGCCGTGGCCCTGGTCGCGCGCGAGCCGATCGCGGGTTTCATCGCGCTCGGCTCCGTTGTGCTGGCGGTCACGGGCGCCGAGGCGCTGTATGCCGACATGGGGCATTTCGGCGCGCGGCCGATCCGGCTTGCCTGGATGTTCTACGTGCTGCCGGCGCTGGCGCTGAACTATTTCGGACAGGGTGCGCTGATCCTGTCCGACAACACCATGCTGGCGAGCCCGTTCTACCTGCTCGCGCCCGGCTGGTTCCAGTTGCCGCTGGTGATCCTCGCCACCGCCGCGACCGTGATCGCGAGCCAGGCGATGATCTCGGGCGCATACTCGATCGCGCGGCAATGCATGCAGCTCGGCTTCTCGCCGCGGCTGACCGTGCGCCACACGAGCGAGACCGAGGAAGGCCAGATCTACCTGCCGCAGGTGAACGCGCTGCTCGCGCTGGGGGTGGTGATCCTGGTCGTCGCGTTCCGCAACAGCGACGCGCTGGCCGCCGCCTACGGCATCGCGGTGACGGGCACGTTCCTGTGCACCAGCCTGCTCGCCGTGATCGTGTTCCGCCGCCAGTTCGGCTGGTCGCGTTCGGCGGCGGTGGCGGTGTTCGGCTTCTTCTTCGTGATCGACGCGGCCTTCTTCGTCTCCAACCTGCTCAAGGTGCCGCAGGGCGGCTGGGTGCCGATCGTGCTGGGCGTGGCGCTGTTCGTGATGATGACGACGTGGAAGCGCGGGCGCGACCTGATGTTCGCCAAGTGGCGGCAGGACAGCCTGCCGCTCGCTTCCTTCCTCGCGCGGCTGCCCGCCTCGCGCACCATCCGGGTGCCGGGCATCGCCGTGTTCATGACCGGCAATGCCGACTACGTGCCGACCGCGCTGCTGCACAACCTCAAGCACAACAAGGTGCTGCACGAACGCGTGCTGTTCGTCACCGTGCGCAACGAGGATGTGCCGGAAGTGGGGGCGGAGGCGCGGCTCGCCGTGGAGACGCTCGCGCCCAACATCCATCGCGTGACCTTCGCCTACGGCTTCATGGAAAGCCCCAACATCCCGCGCGCGATGGAGGCATTGAAGCAGCACGGTGTGGACTGGGACCCGATGCAGGCGAGCTATTTCCTGGGGCGGGAGACCATCGTGCCGGCGATGGTGCCGAAGATGCCGCTGTGGCGGCACTGGCTGTTCCTGGCGATGGCGCGCAACGCGGTCAGCGCGACGGAGTTCTTCCGCATCCCCAGCGACCGCGTCGTGGAACTCGGCGTGCGCGTGGCGATCTGATCTCGCCTCTTGCAAAGATGCCGGGGCAGGGCATCCTGCCGCCATGTCCTCCGCAGACGGCCCCGAAGCCCGCTACCGCGCCTTCCTCGCCGAAGGCCGGTTCATGATCCAGCGCTCAGCCACGACCGGGCGCCATGTGTTCTATCCGCGCGTAGCGGTGCCGGGCACGGGCGAGACGGATCTGGAATGGGTCGCCGCGGCGGGAACCGGCACTGTCCATGCCACCACCGCTAGCCGCACGCGGGATGGCGCGTTCAATATCGCGATCGTCGAATTGGACGAGGGCGTGCGCATGATGTCCCGCGTGGAGGGCGTGGCCCCCGAGGACGTGCGCATCGGCCAGCGCGTCCGCGCCCGCATCGCCGAGGAGAACGGCGCCCCCATCGTGGTGTTCGACCCGGCATGACACATCCTCTCCGTGGCCGCACCGCCGTCGTGGGCATCGGTGCGGCGGGTTGCGGCGAGGCCCCGGGCCGCACCGCGATGGAACTGCTGGCCGAGGCGTCGCTCGCCGCCATCGCGGACGCGGGGCTGCGGCTGAGCGACATCGATGGCGTGTTCGCCGCGACGTCCACGCATGCCTTCCCAACGCTTTCCGTCGCCGAATATCTCGGCCTGCGGCCGCGTTTCTTCGACGGCACCAATGTCGGTGGGGCAAGTTTCGAGGCGCATCTGCTGCACGCGGCCCTCGCGCTCGATGCCGGTCTCTGCGATGCGGCGCTGATCTGCTACGGGTCCAACCAGCGCAGCGCGGGCGGCCGTCTGGTCTCCCTCAGCGAGCCGCAGCCGCACGAGGCGCCCTACCGGCCGCGCCATCCGATCACCGCCTACGCGCTCGCCGCCTCGCGGCACATGCATGTGTTCGGCACCACGCGGGAACAGCTTGCCGATGTCGCCGTGGCCGCGCGCGCATGGGCCAATCTCAATCCGGATGCCTTCGCGCGCGGCCCGCTGACGCGGGCGGATGTGCTGGCCGCGCGCATGATCAGCGATCCGCTGACCACGGCGGATTGCTGCCTGGTGACCGATGGCGGCGCTGCCTGCGTGATGGTCCGCGCCGATCGTGCGCGCACCCTGAAGCACGCGCCCGTCTATCTGCTGGGCGCCGCCGGCGCGCAGTGGCATCGCGCGATCAGCTCCATGCCCGACCTGACCGTCACCGCGGCCAGCGAGAGCGGGCCGCGCGCCTTCGCCATGGCCGGGCTGACGCCGGCGGATGTCGATCTGGCGATGGTGTATGATGCCTTCACCATCAACACGATCCTGTTCCTGGAGGATCTGGGCTTCTGTCCCAAGGGCGAGGGCGGGCGGTTCGTGGCGGACGGCGCGATCGGCCCGGGCGGCAAGCTCAAGGTCAACACCAATGGCGGCGGCCTGTCCTGCGTGCATCCGGGCATGTACGGGCTGTACCTGATCCTGGAGGCGGTGACGCAGCTGCGCGGCCATGCCGGGGCGCGGCAGATCGCGCGGCACGACATCGCGCTCGCGCATGGCAATGGCGGCACGCTGTCGTCCCAGGTGACGGCGCTGCTGGGCACGGCCGCGGCGCTGTAGGTCGCCGGGGATACAGGAATCCCCGAAGCTTCACCGTCCTGCCACGACGGAGTCGCGTCTCTGCGGGTTGATGGGCGCACGCAAGGAGACAGCCCATGTCCATCCGCACCGAGATCGACGGCGATTCCGAGGAAGCCGTGGCCTTCGCGCTGCTGCAGCTTGTCGCGCGCGCCGAGGGCAAGGCCGATTTCTCCGGCGACATTCGCGGTGTGGATCGCGACTGGCTGCTGGACACCTATGCCGAGTGCCTCGCCGCCGTGAACGGCGAGCGCGACCCGCGCCTCGATGACGACGATGAGGAGGACGAGGACGGCGAGGCCGTCGAGGACTCCGACGAGGATGAAGGCGACGAGGACGACGAGGACGACGAGGACGCGGACGAAGACGCAGCGGACGACGAGGACGACGACGAACCGCAGCGCGCCGCCTGACTGGTCCGGAGCGGCCTGTCGCGCGGCGGGCCGTCTCGGCCTGCGTCCCTGCGTGACGGAAGGCATGTTCGCGGCGGCGGGGGGACCCGCGGCGCTGTCGGCCCCGTGCAGATAGCGCGTCAGCCGGCCGGCATGGGCACGCAGCACGCCAGCAGCGTGTCCCGCACGGCGGCGATCCCGTCCTCGACCCGGCCGTCGTTCATGACCCTGCGCACCGTCACGCCCGCGGGCAGCGTCACCTCCCGCTTCAGCCGCGCGGCGATGTCCGCGGCGGTCTCACGTCCCCGGCCGGCGAGGCGTGCGGCCAGCACGTCCGGCGGGGCCGTGATCTCCAGCACCGTCACCGGCATCCGCTCGGCCGCCGCCGCGATCACGGTGCGCGACACGTTCGCCACCACCACGCGCCCGGCCGCGAGGTCGGCTGCGATATCGGCCGGGATGCCGTAGCGCAGCCCGTGCGCCTCCCACGACAGGGCGAATTCCCCCGCGGCCAGGGCGCGCGCGAACCCCTCCGCGTCGATCGGCGTGTGATCCTCGCCCCCCGCCTCCGCCGGTCGGGTGATCACGCGGCGGACGAAGCGGAAGCGCGCATCATCGGCCAGTGCCGCCCGCGCTCCCGCCATCAGCGTATCCTTGCCGGCTCCCGAAGGTCCGACCACCAGAACCAGCATCCCGCCCCCTCTCTTGACCGCGCGCACCCTGGGGCGGATGACGCGGATGGGCAACGGAGGTCGCGCATGTTCACCACTCGTCCCGAAATCCTCGGCACCCACGGCGTCGTCGCCAGCACGCACTGGATCGCGAGCCAGGTCGGCATGGCGGTGCTGGAACGCGGTGGCAACGCCTTCGATGCCGCCGCTGCCGTCGGCTTCACGCTCCAGGTCTGCGAACCGCACCTGAACGGGCCGGGCGGCGATGCGCCGATCATCATCCACAGCGCGCGCACCGGCACCCAGCACGTGATCTGCGGCCAGGGCGTGGCCCCGGCGGCGGCGACGCAGGCAAAGTTCCGCGAACTCGGTCTCGACCTCGTGCCCGGCACCGGCTTCCTGCCCGCCGTGGTGCCCGGCGCCTTCGATGCGTGGATGCTGATGCTGCGCGACTGGGGCACCTGGGAACCGGCCGACGTGCTGCAATTCGTCATCGGCTACGCCACCAACGGCGTGCCGCTGGTGCCGCGCATCCCCGCACAGATCGCCAACGTGAAATCGCTGTTCGAGGATCACTGGCCGACCTCGGCGGCCGTGTTCCTGCCCGGCGGCAAGGTGCCCGCCCCGGGCGCGCTGTTCGCCAATCCCACGCTGGGCGCGACCTATGCCCGTGTCGCCAGGGAAGCCGTCGGCGCGACGCGCGAGGCGCGGATCGATGCCGCCCGCGCCGCCTGGTATCGCGGCTTCGTGGCGGAGGCGATCGGCCGCTTCTACGCGACCTCGGTCATGGACGTGTCCGGCCGGCCCAATGCCGGCCTGCTGACCGCGGACGACATGGCGCGCTGGTCCGCGACCGTGGAGGACCCGGTGGCCTTCGACTATCACGGCCACACCGTCCTGAAATGCGGCCCGTGGAGCCAGGGGCCGGCCTTCCTGCAGCAGCTTGCCCTGCTGGCGGGTTTCGACCTCGGCGCGATGGATCCGCTGGGGCCTGATTTCGTCCACACGGTGGTCGAATGCGCCAAGCTCGCCTTCGCCGACCGCGAAGCCTATTACGGCGACCCGAACTTCGTCTCCGTGCCGCTGAACGTGCTGCTGTCGCCCGCCTACAACGATGCGCGGCGCAAGCTGGTCGGGCGGGAGGCCAGCATGGACCTGCGGCCGGGCGAGGTGGACGGGAAGACGCCCTGGGTGGATCGCGAGGCCTTCGCCCGCACCGGCCTGCTGGGGGCCGGCGGGGGCGCGGCCGGGGAGCCCACCGTGGCCCGGCTCGGCGTGCTCGGCGCGGATACCTGCCACCTCGACGTGATCGACCGCGACGGCAACATGGTCTCCGCCACGCCGTCGGGCGGCTGGCTGCAATCCTCCCCCGTCGTGCCGGAACTGGGCTTCCCGGTCTCCACGCGCGGGCAGATGTTCTGGCTGCGCGAGGGAACGGCCAACGGGCTGGAGCCGGGCAAGCGTCCGCGCACCACGCTGACGCCGTCGATGGCGCTGCGCGACGGCAAGCCGTGGATGGCCTTCGGCACGCCGGGCGGCGAGCAGCAGGACCAGTGGTCGCCGATCTTCTTCCTGCGCATGGTCCATCACGGGCTGAACATCCAGCAGGCGATCGACGCGCCGTCCTTCCACACGGAGCACTGGCCGTCCTCCTTCTGGCCGCGCGTCGCCCGGCCGGGGAAGGTGGTTCTGGAAGGCCGCTATGCGCAGACGGTGGCAGACGACCTGGCCGCGCGCGGGCACAAGGTGGAGATGGGCGGCGACTGGTCGGAAGGCCGGCTCTCCGCCGCGCGGAGCGAGGACGGGCTGCTGAAGGCCGGCGCCAACCCGCGCGGCATGCAGGGCTACGCCGTCGGCCGCTGAGGCCGCGTTCCCGACTTGGCCGGCGGCGGAACCCCGCGCCGGCGATGGAGTGCAAGTGGAAGACTACGTTCGCAAGATACTCGATGCGCGCGTCTATGACGTCGCGGTCCAGACGCCGCTCGATCCGATGGTCCGGCTGGGCCAGCGGATCGGCCGGCAGGTCCTGCTGAAGCGCGAGGACCTCCAGCCGATCTTCTCCTTCAAGATCCGCGGCGCCTACAACCGCATCGCGCGGCTGCCGGAGGCGGCGCGGCGGGCGGGCGTGATCTGTGCCTCCGCCGGCAACCACGCGCAGGGCGTGGCGCTGTCCGCGCAGCGCCTGGGCATCGCCGCGACCGTCGTGATGCCGGTCACCACGCCGGGCATCAAGGTCGCCGCCGTGCGCCATTTCGGCGGCGAGGCGGTGCTGCATGGCGATACGTTCGACGAAGCCTATGCCCATGCGCGCACGCTGGAGCGCGAGCGCGGCCTGACCTTCGTGCATCCGTATGACGATCCGGACGTGATCGCGGGCCAGGGCACGGTCGGCGTGGAGCTGCTGCACCAGAACCCGGACCCGATCGAGGCGGTGTTCGTGCCGATCGGCGGCGGCGGCCTCGCGGCCGGCGTGGCCGCCTATGTGAAGTTCCTGCGTCCGCAGGTGAAGGTGATCGGCGTGGAGCCGGTGGACGCCGCCTCGATGAAGGCGGCGCTGACGGCGGGGGAGCGCGTGGTGCTCGACCGCGTCGGCCTGTTCGCGGACGGTGTCGCGGTGCGGCAGGCGGGGGAGGAGACGTTCCGCCTGTGCCGGGACCTGCTCGACGACATCCTGATCGCCGACACGGATGCGATGTGCGCGGCGGTGAAGGATATCTTCGAGGACATGCGCATCATCGCCGAACCGGCCGGCGCGCTGGCGCTGGCCGGGCTCAAGCAATATGCCGCACGGCATCCGGGCGGCACCGGCGCGCTGATCGCCATCAACAGCGGCGCCAACATGAACTTCGACCGGCTGCGCCACGTGGCCGAGCGCGCCGAGATCGGTGAGGCGCGGGAGATCCTGCTGGGCGTCACCATCCCGGAGGAGCCGGGCAGCTACCGCCGTTTCATCCAGGTGCTCGGCAATCGCGAGATCACCGAGTTCAACTACCGCTACGCGGACGGGGCGGAGGCGCATGTCTTCGTCGGCCTCAAGCTCGCGGACGCGAACGCGGAGAAGCAGGCGGTGATCGCCCGGCTGCGCGACCTCGGCCACAGCGTGCTGGACATGAGCGCGGACGAGACCGCCAAGATGCATGTCCGCTACATGGTCGGCGGCCGTGCGCCTGCACTGCGCGACGAGGTGATACTGCGCTGCGAGTTCCCCGAACGGCCGGGCGCGCTGGCACGCTTCCTGGACAGCGTGGGCACGGACTGGAACATCACCCTGTTCCATTACCGCAACCATGGCGCCGACTACGGCCGCGTGCTGGCGGGGCTGCAGGTGCCGGAGGCGGACCGGCCGCGCCTTGCCGCGCGGCTGGAGGCGCTGGGCTATCCCTACGAGAACGAGACCGACAACCCGGCCTACCGCCTGTTCCTGACGGCGTAGGCCGATGCGGCGGGATCCTCCCCTTCCGGGAGGATTCTCATCCGCATTGACCGGCATCCGATATATCCAATATCAAATCCGTTCAGTGACACACGCTGCCCCCGTGACGATTGCTGCGCGGTTGTCCCGCCGGTCCGGGCCGGGGACGGGCCGCGGCCTGTCCGCATGGCGGTGGGCGTGATGGAGCTCGCCCGCATCGACCGGGAGAACCTGACCGGCCGTGTCACCGCGGAGCTGCGCGCGGCCTTGCTCGAAGGCCGGTTCCGTCCCGGCCAGCGTCTCAAGATCCGCGAGGTCGCGGCCTCCATGGGCGTGAGCGAGACGCCGGTGCGCGAGGCGGTGATGCAGCTCATCCGCGATGGCGGGCTGACCATGCGGCCGGGCGGGGCGATCACCGTGGTCCGGCTCGACCTCGCTGCCTATTTCGAACTGCGCAAGATCCGCCAGGAGCTGGAACCCCTCGCCGCGGCGGAGGCCATGCCGCATCAGGGACCGGCGCAGATCGCGGCACTCGCGAAGATCCATGCCGAGCTGCTGGCGGCGGAGAAGGCGCGCGACTGGCGCGGCGCGATCATCCTCAACTGGCGTTTCCATCACGGCCTGTACGCGCCGGCGGGCATGCCGGCGCTGATGCAGATCATCGAGAACCTGCACCTGCGCATCGGCCCGCTGATGAACTTCGTCTATCCGCACGCGCTGCCCAGCTACGAAGGCACGCACCAGCATCTCAACGCGCTCGACGCGCTGAGGCGTCGCGATGCGCGCGCGCTGCGCCAGGCCGTGCGCCAGGATATGATCGAAGGCGGCCGCGCGCTGGTCCGGCTGCTGACGGAGATCGAGGCGGGGCGCATCGTGCCGCTGGAGCATGCCAATGCCGCCCCGGCGCGAAGGCCATCACGCAAGGGCGCGCGCAAGTGACCGGACACCGCGTCGTGCCACCGCATCATACAGGGACCCCGACATGAACGCCCCCCACATCTCACGCGACGCGGCGTTGCGTGCCCGCGCCGCGAAGGTCATGCCCGGCGGGCCGGGCCATGTCGCCGTCACCCACACCAGCCCGCGCTACCCGCAGTTCTTCGAACGCGCGGAGGGCGGACATGTCTGGGACGTGGACGGGCGCGAATACGTGGACCTGATGATGAGCTGGGGGCCGATCGTGCTCGGCCATCATCATCCGGCGGTGGATGAGGCAGTGGCGCGCCAGGCCGCGCTGGGCGACTGCATGGGCGCGCCGGGTGCCGTGATGGTGGAACTGGCCGAGAAGCTGGTCGCGCGCATCCCGCATGCCGACTGGGCGATGTTCCAGAAGAACGGGTCGGATGCCACCACGGCCTGCGTGACCATCGCGCGCGCGGGCACGAAGCGGCGCAAGGTGCTGGCCGCGCGCGGGTCCTATCACGGGTCGGTGCCCTGGTGCTCGCCCTCCGTCGTCGGCGTGACGGAGGAGGACCGCGCCCATGTCGTGCGCTTCGACTACAACGACGTGGACAGCCTGCGCGAAGCCGCCGCTTCCGTGAAAGGCGACCTGGCCGCGGTGATCGTGACCGGCTTCCGCCACGACAATGTCCGCGACCAGGAGATGCCCGCATCCGAATTCGCCCGCGCCGCGCGTGCGCTCTGCGATGCCGAGGATGCGGCGCTGATCGTGGACGACGTGCGCGCGGGCTTGCGGATCCATCCCGGCGGCACGTGGGAGACGGTCGGCGTGCGGCCGGACCTGTCGGCCTGGAGCAAGGCGATCGCGAACGGCCATGCGCTGGCAGCGGTCACCGGCAACGACCGCTTCCGCAAGGCCGCGTCGGAGATCTTCGTCACCGGCTCGTTCTGGTACGCCTCGGTGTCGATGGCCGCCGCCATCGCGACGCTGGATGCGCTGGAGCGCGAGGATGCGATCGCGCACATGGTGAAGCTCGGCACGCGACTGCGTGCGGGGCTCGATGCCGCGGCCAGGCGGCACGGCGTCGGGCTGCGTCAGACCGGCCCGGTGCAGATGCCGCTGTTCCTGTTCGATGACGATCCCGATTTTCGCAAAGGAAGGGCGTTCTGCGAGGCCGCGCTGGCCGAAGGCGCGTTCCTGCATCCGCGGCACAACATGTTCCTGTGCGCGATGCATACGGAAGCGGACATGGATCGCGTGATCGCGGCGGGCGAGGCGGGCTGCAAGGCGGTCGCGGCGCTGGCTTAGGCCCGCGCCACAACCCTCTCCCGCGTGCGGGAGAGGGGGCGGGCGAAGCGGCTATCGCAGCGGAAAGTGGATGTCCGTGATCAGCTCGGCCGGGCGCGTGGTCTTCGGATCGTTCACGTAGTCCTCGAAGCACGGCCGGTCTGCGAGTTCCTCGCCGCTGCCGGGCAGCCAGTCGCGGACGACGCGCAGATAGGCGGCCTCCAGCTCGACATAGGGGCCCACATGGCGGAACACGGCGCAGCGGCCGGCGGGCAGGTCGATCGCCGTCACCTCGCCTTCCGGCGCGGCACCGGCCTCGGGGGCGGTGATGCAGGCATCCGCGCGCAGCCGGTCGCGTGGTGTGGCCGAAGGATCGTCGTGGTAGATGCCGATCCAGCGCGTGGCCGGGCCGAGCGCGCCGCGCACGGCGGCCCAGGCGGCGAGCCGGTCGAAGGCGGTGCCGATCTCCAGATACGATCCGACATGACGGATGCCGAGAAGGCGCTGGGCCGGAAGGTCGCGGATGGCAACGTCGATGGGCATGGCGGGACTCCGTGTGCTGGGAAGGCCCGGGGTGGCGGGGGGCTGATGGTGGGCGCGGAACGCGGCGGGCGGGATGCCATGGGCCGCAGCGAAGGCCCGGCCGAAGGCGGCGGCGCTGCCGTAGCCGGCCCGCCTTGCGATGCGCAGGACTGGCGCAGTGCCGGTGGCGAGTTCCACCGCCGCGCGATGCAGGCGCAGCCGGCGGACCGTGTCCGCCAGCGTCTCGCCCATCATCGCGCGCCAGATGCGGTGGAAATGGAAGGGCGAGAACGCCCCCACCTCCGCCATCCGGGCCAGGTCGAGCGGCCCGTCCAGGTTGGCGGCGATGTGGTCCAGCACGCGCCGGATCCGCGCCTCGTATCCCGCGAGCGTCGTCGCTCGTGCCATGCATCCTCCCTCCCGGGCGGGGCCAGACTGCGCGAGGCGGCTTGATCCGGGTTGCGCGATTGGGCCTTGCCTGTTGCGGCACGTCCCGTGTCTAGAGCGTTCTCCGATCAGCCGGCACCGGCTCCATGTGAACGAAAAAGGCTCTAGCTTCCCGCAATGGCCGAGTCCCTTGATGTTGATGTTGCCATCGTTGGCGCGGGCCCCGCGGGGCTGTTCGCCGTGTTCGAGTGCGGCATGCTCAAGATGCGCTGCGCCGTGGTCGATGCGCTCGACACGGTCGGCGGGCAATGCGCCGCGCTGTATCCGGAGAAACCGATCTACGACATCCCCGCCCATCCGGAGATCGAGGGTGCTGCGCTGATCGAGCGGCTGGAGCATCAGGCCGCCCCGTTCAAGCCCGCCTTCCTGCTCGGCCGCCGCGTGGAGACGCTGGAAGGGGCGAGGGGCGATTTCCGGCTGACCACCTCCGACGGGGACACGCTGCGCGCGAAGGCGGTGATCGTGGCCGCGGGCGCGGGTGCGTTCGGGCCGAACCGGCCGCCGCTGGAAGGGCTGACCGGCTACGAGCGCAGCGGCGCGGTGCGCTACTACGTCACCCGCAAGGAGGATCTGCGCGGCAAGCGCGTGGTGATCGCCGGCGGCGGTGATTCGGCGGTGGACTGGGCGCTGGCGCTGCGCGGCATCGCCGCCGAGATCACCGTCGTGCATCGCCGTTCCAAGTTCCGCGCGGCACCCGAGAGCGTGGCGCAGATGGAGGCGGCCGCCGCTTCGGGCGAGATCGCGATGGCCATTCCCTACCAGCTCCATGCGCTGGCCGGTGACGGCGCGCGGCTGGAGGCGGTGGAGCTTGCCATGCTGGGCGGCGAGACCAAGCGCGTGGAGGCGGATGCGCTGCTCGCCTTCTTCGGCCTTGCGATGGAGCTGGGGCCGATCGCGGGCTGGGGCCTGGATATCGAACGCAGCCACGTCGCGGTGACGCCTTCGACCTGCGAGACGAATGTCCCCGGCGTGTTCGCGATCGGGGACATCGCCACCTATCCGGGCAAGCTGAAGCTGATCCTGCAGGGGTTCAGCGAGGCGGCGATGGCCGCGCACGCGATCCATCCGATCGTGTTCCCCGACCAGGCGCTGCATTTCGAGTATTCGACCTCACGCGGCGTGCCGGCGGCCTGATCGCCTGGGCCATATGTAAAGCGTCCTTGACATCCCGGGTCCAGTGCGGAATGTAAAGCGAGCTTTACAGGAGGCCGCATGTCGATCCGTCGCTACCTGCTTGAGTTCGGGGCCGGCATGGCTGGCTATGGCGTCGTGCTGGCGGCTTCCATCTATCTGCTGAAGACGGGATCGCCGGACGCCCCGATGCGGGAGATCCTGTCGCTGCTGCCGATGCTGCCGGCTCTCGCGATCTGCTGGGCCGTGATCCGCCAGCTTCGACGCATGGATGAATTGCAGCGGAAGATGCAGTTCGAGGCGCTCGGGCTGGCGTTCGCGGCGACCGCTCTCGTGACCTTCAGCTACGGATTCCTCGAAGGCGTGGGATTCCCGAGGATATCCATGTTCGTGGTGTGGCCCGTCATGGCGGTGTTCTGGCTGATCGGGACGCTGATCAGCCACCTGCGCTATCGATGAAGAACCGGCTGAAGGACATGCGCACCCGGAAAGGCTGGTCGCAAGCCGAGCTTGCCTCGCGTCTGAACGTATCCCGCCAGACGGTGAACGCGATCGAGAACGGGAGGTACGATCCCAGCCTGCCCCTGGCGTTCACCATCGCCCACGCCTTCGATGCCAGGATCGAGGACATTTTTGAGGCGGATCATTCCGTCGGCATGCGTCCCGCGTGATGCGGCCTGCACGCCGGGCCGTTGTCCCCGGCCGCGCGGCGCGCTAGCGCGTGGCCGTGTTCGAATCCATTGCCCGTCACCTGCGGTCGCGTCGCGGCTGGCGGGGAGGCGCCACCGCGGTCGGCCTCGGCGCCCTTGCCGCCCTGGCGCTGCCGCCGGTGCATCTCGTGCCCGTGCTGCTGTTGTCCCTGCCCGGACTCCTCCTGCTCGCCGGCAGCCGCGCCTCGGCGCGCGGCGCGGGGTGGATGGGCTTCTGGTGGGGGTTCGGCTTCCACCTGTTCGGCCTGTACTGGATCACCGAGGCGATCCTGATCGAAGCCGCCCAGTTCTGGTGGCTGGTGCCGCTCGCGGTGCCGGCGCTGTCGGTGGTGATGGCCGTTTTCGTCGCCGTTCCGGCCGCGGTAGCATGGCGGTTCGCGCCGGGCTGGCCGCGGATGCTGGGATTCGCGGGGCTGTTCGTGCTCGGCGAGATGCTGCGCGGCGTGGTGCTGACCGGCTTCCCGTGGAACCCGCTCGGCAGCGTCTGGGCGTTCGGCGCGCTGTTCCTGCAACCGGCCGCCTGGGTCGGCGTGTTCGGCCTGTCGTTGATGACGCTGGTCGTGTTCCTCGCACCGCTGCGCGGCTGGCGCAGCGCGGCCGGCGCAGGCCTTGGCCTTGCGGTCTGGGCGGGGTTGGGGGCGGTCCGCCTCGCCGCGCCCGAGCCGCCGGTGCAACTGCCCGGCGTCGTGGTGGTCCAGGGTAATATCCCGCAGGACCGCAAATGGGACCGCGCCATGCTGGCCGACCATTTCCGCCGCTACCTGACCCTGACCGCCCAGGGGTTGCGTGAGGTGGGGCAGCCGGCCGTGGTGGTCTGGCCGGAGACGGCGAGCCCCTATCTGCTCGACCGCGACACGGTCGCGCGGCAGATGATCGCCGCGGCGGCCGGCGGGGCGACGGTGCTTGCCGGGTCCGTGCGCTTCGATGCGCAGGACCGCCCGCGCAACAGCCTGGTCGCGGTGACGGGCGACGGCGCGGCGGCGGCGATCTACGACAAGGCGCACCTGGTGCCGTTCGGCGAATACCAGCCCTCCTGGGCGCGGGTAGGCGTGCAGCTCGTGCGCGGCGACGGGTTCGCGCCCGGGCCCGGCCCCGTCACGCTGCATGTGCCGGGCCTGCCGCCGGTCGGGCCTTCGATCTGCTACGAGGCGATCTTCGCCGGCGCGGTGGTCGATGCGGCCGACCGGCCGGGCTGGATGGTCAACGTCACCAACGATGCGTGGTTCGGCAATTCGGCCGGGCCGTACCAGCACCTCGCCGCCGCGCGCCTGCGGGCGGTGGAGGAGGGGCTGCCGCTGGTCCGCGCGGCGAATACCGGCATCTCCGCCGTGTTCGACGCACGCGGCCGCACCGTGGCGCGATTGGGAATCGGTGAGACGGGCGTGATCACCGCGCCCCTGCCGGACTCGCTTCCGGGAACGTTGTTCAGCCGCGCAGGCAACTTCAGCGCGATCGCGGCCGCGCTGGTGATGCTCATATTCGCCGGAACTTGCACAATAAAACGAAGATCGTCCAAAATTGGTTGACTGGTCAGGTGCGGCCGCGTATAGATTTTTACGGATCGGTCGAATTGGTTGACTGGTTGCGGTTGCGACATCTACGGTTCGTGCACGCTCGTGACCCGAGCGCGCGCCGTGTGGCGCCTGGGGCCCTCCTCGCTCCGTAGAGGGCAGGCGGGATGCGGGCGCCGATCCTGGACTGTCCCGACGGCGCGCGATTGGGGGAGCTGACAAACGGCATGGCACTCGAAGACACAGCAGCGGAGCAGAGGACGGAACGCGAATCGCGGCCGAGTCCGATCGACGTTCATGTCGGCACCCGCATCCGTCTGCGCCGGACCCTGCTCGGGATGTCCCAGGAACGCCTGGGCGAGGCCCTGGGCCTGACCTTCCAGCAGATCCAGAAATACGAACGCGGCGTGAACCGGGTCGGCGCCTCGCGCCTGTTCGACCTGTCGCGCGTGCTGGACGTGCCGATCAGCTTCTTCTTCGACGACATGCCCGAGCCGCTCGCCGCCACCTATGGCGCGCAGACGACCCGCCGGGCAGCCGGGTTCGAAGGGTCGGACGGCATGGACGACGAGGCGTTGCACAAGCGTGAGACGCTGGAACTGGTCCGCGCCTACTACAAGATCACCGACCCGTCGGTGCGCAAGCGCGTCTTCGAACTGATCCGCTCGCTCGCGCCCAGCGAGTCCTGACCGGCCCTTCCGGGGCCGCGTTGACCCCGGGCGCGTAACGCGGTTGCGTGGGTGGAGCCGTATCCGGAGCCGCCATGCCGACCCATCGCCTCGATGCTTCCCCCGCGACCGTCCGTTGGGGGGTGTTCGACGCCGCCATCCCGCCGCTGATCACGGTCGCCTCGGGCGACACGGTCGTGCTCGAATGCGTCTCCGGCGGACCCGAGGCCATGCCGCCCGCCGCGTCGGGGCTGCGTCCCCATCCGGCCCTGGCCGCGATCCATGCGCAGGTGCCGCGCCATGCCGGCCATATCCTCACCGGCCCGGTCGCGATCCAGGGCGCCGAACCCGGCGACATGCTGGAGGTCCGGATCGATGCGATCGATCTCGGCTGCGACTGGGGGCATTGCGGCTTCCGCCCGCTGATGGGCACCCTGCCCGAGGATTTCCCCGAGCGGACCCTGTTCCATATCCCGGTCGATACGGCGCGCAGGGTGGCGAAGCTTCCCTGGGGCACCGAGCTGCCGCTGGCCCCGTTCTTCGGCGTGATGGGCGTGGCGCCGCCGCCCGGCTGGGGCGCGATCAGCACCAAGGAGCCGCGCGCCCATGGCGGCAATCTCGACAACAAGGAGCTGGTCGCGGGGACCACGCTGTTCCTGCCGGTCTGGGCCGAGGGCGGGCTGTTCTCCGCCGGGGACGGGCACGGCGTGCAGGGCGATGGCGAAGTCTGCATCAACGCGCTGGAGATCTGCCTGACCGGCACCTTCACCTTCACCCTGCACAAGCGGCAGGGGGCCACGCCCGTGCTGGCCTATCCGCGTGCCGAGACGCCCACGCATTTCATCAGCATGGGCATGCATGAGGATCTGGATGTTGCCATGAAGACCGCGTTGCGCGAGATGATCGCCTTCATCACGCAGCGGTCGAACCTGTCGCGCGAGGAAGCCTACGCGTTCTGCTCACTCGCGGTGGATTTCCACGTCACGCAGACAGTGAACGGCGAGAAGGGCGTGCACGGGATGCTCCGCAAGGGGCTGCTGTTCTGACCCGCACCGGCCCCGAAGGGCGGTTTTCCACAGTTTTCTGAGGGGTTGACGAATCTAGGCGTTGAGGGGGTGAGGGCCTCGCTGCTACTACCTCTAGTAGGTCAGCAAGGAAGGCACCCCCAATATGGACTGGACCGACGAGGCGATCGCGCGCCTCAAGTCGCTGTGGGCCGAAGGGCATTCGACCGCGGAGATCGGCCGTCGCATGGGAGTCTCCAAAAACGCCGTGGTGGGCAAGGCGCACCGGCTCAACCTGCCGGCGCGGCCCTCGCCGATCCGGCGTGAGGGGCCCGCCCGGCCGCGTCCGCCGGTGGTCCGCCGCGTGACCGGCCCGACCCTGCCGCCGCTGGCCGCCGCCGCCGCGCTGCCCGCGATCCCCGCCGCGCCCAAGCTGGCCGTGGTGCGCCAGCCGCGCGAGGCGCCGCCCGCGACGCGGTTCGTCGCCCGGCCGATCCCCTGCTGCTGGCCGATCGGCGAGCCGGGGACCAAGAATTTCCGCTTCTGCGGGGCCGAAAGCCTGCCCGGCAAGCCCTACTGCGCCGAGCATGCGGCGCTGGCCTACGTGAAGGTCAAGGACCGGCGCGAGGACGCGGCCTGAAGCTGCCGTCCGCCGGCCGGGGTTTCATGCGGGAACATCCGCGGACCCCGCCGGCGTGAGGCTTTCCTCCCGATAACGTTACGGCATGGACCGAAGCCGCGGGCCGGCGTAGGCTCCGTCCAGCGGGCGCTCGCGTCCGTGATGGGAAATGCGCGCAACAGAAAAACGCGCGCGCCGCGTCCAAGGAAGGGAGGAAGTGCGTCCATGCCGCAGGGCACCGTGAAATGGTTCAATCCCACCAAGGGATATGGCTTCATCGCGCCGGATACGGGGGGCAAGGACATCTTCGTGCACATCAGCGCCGTGCAGAAGGCCGGGCTGCGGACGCTGAACGAAGGGCAGAAGCTGCACTTCGAGGTGGCCGCCCAGGACAACGGCCGGCAGGCCGCGGTGAACCTGGCCAAGAGCGACTGATTCCGCGCGCGCGGTCCCGTTGACCGCGCCGCTTCGCGGCGTCGCGCTCTATATCGGGGCGCTGTTGCTCTTCTCCAGCATGGATGCGTCCACCAAGGCCGCGGTCGCGGCCTTGCCGGTGGCGCAGGTGCTGTGGGCGCGCTTCTCATTCCATCTGATCGCGGTGGCCGCGGTCGCGCTGGCGACCACCGGGCGGCTGCCCTGGCGGTCGCGCGCGCCGGGGCTGCAGGCGATCCGCAGCCTGACGCTGGCGGGCGCGAACCTCACCTTTTCCGCGGCACTCGTGTCCATGCCGCTGGTCGATGCCTCCTCGATCAACTTCGTCTCGCCGCTGTTCGTGGTGCTGATCGCGGCCTGGTGGCTGAAGGAACGCGTGGGCGCCTTGCGCGCGGCGGGCGTGGCCACCGGGTTCGCGGGCGTGCTGCTGATGCTGCGGCCGGGCTTCGGCGACGTGCCGCCGGCCGCGTTCTTCGCGCTCGCCTGCGCCATGCTGTTCGCGGTGTATCAGATCCTGACCCGCCGGCTGGCCGGCATCGACACGCCCCAGACCACGATCCTGCACACCGGCCTGACCGGGGCGGCCATCACCACGCTGATCCAGCCCTTCATCTGGGTGGCGCCCACGCCCGGGCTCTGGGTGCTGCTGGTGCTGATCGGCGTGATGGGCAGCGCCGGGCACTACCTGCTGGTCCTGGGGTTCGAGCGTGCCCCGGCCAGCCTGCTGGCGCCGTTCGCCTACACCCAGCTCATCTGGGCCAGCTTGCTCGGAATCGCTGTCTTCGGCGATTGGCCGGACCTGTGGACGCTGCTCGGCGGCGCGGTCATCGCGGCGGGCGGCCTGACCGTGATCTGGGCGGAGGCGCGCCGCCGGCGGTAGTGGAATTCCCGTGTTCGGCCGGCGCCGGCCGAACGCAACGCAAGCCCCCCGTTGCCAGCGCGGGCGCGCAGGACTAGGTGCGGGGGTGCTGGAGGACGCAGCTCATGAACGGCAGCCTCGGAGGGATCGAGCGTGCACCGCGCGCGCCGCTCGATGCCGATGCGGTCCGCAACGCATATCGCCGCTGGGCAGGCAGCTACGACACGTTTTTCGGCAGCATCGCGGGCCCGGCGCGGCGCCGCGCGGTTGCCGCGGTCAACGCCCTGCCCGGAACGCACGTGCTGGAGGTCGGCGTCGGCACCGGCCTGGCACTGCCGCACTATTCCCGGGACAAGCGGATCACCGGCATCGACCTGTCCACGGACATGCTCGCGGTTGCCCGGCGCCGTGTGGCCGAGCGGGGGCTGGGCCGGGTGGACGCGCTGCTGGAGATGGACGCGGAGGCGATGGCCTTCCCGGACGGCGGCTTCGACATCGCGGTGGCGATGTTCGTCGCCTCCGTCGTGCCGCATCCGCGGGCCCTGCTCGCCGAGATGCGGCGCGTGGTCCGCCCGGGCGGCCACCTTCTGTTCGTCAATCATTTCCGCGCCGAGGGCGGCATGCGCTGGTGGGTGGAGCGGGCCATGGCGCCGGCTTCGAGCCGGCTCGGCTGGCATCCGGACTTCGCCATGGAATCGCTGCTGCAGCCGGAGGAGCGCGCGGCGGCGCGGATCGTGAAGATGCCTCCGTTCGGGCTGTTCACGCTCGTCGGGCTGGACAACGGGTGATGTGCTTGTGCGCTGCGGCACGCGCGGATAGGGTGCGGCGCCGGCGCGGGCGGGTACGGCAACCGCAGCGTTGGCATGGGGACCGCGGCGGCGTAAGTGGCCACCGCGTGCGCAGGACAGGATGGATTTTCGAATGAAGTCTTACGGGCGGCTTCTCGCCGGCATCGTGTGCGGGCTGTTGATCGCCGGAGGCGCTTTCGCCGCGGGGCCGGAGAACTGGCAGCTGGGCTTCCAGCCGCCCGCGAGCCCGGTCAAGGACGCGATCGAGAACCTGCACAACCTGGTGCTGGTGATCATCACCGCGATCGTGCTGTTCGTCCTTGCGCTGCTGCTGATCGTGGTGTGGCGTTTCAACGCCAAGCGCCACCCGACCCCGAGTGCGACCAGCCACAACACGATGCTGGAGGTCGCCTGGACCGTGGTCCCGGTGCTGATCCTGGTGGTGATCGCGATCCCGTCCTTCCGGCTGCTGTACTTCGCCGACCGCGCCCGCGACGCGGACCTGACCGTTCAGGTCACGGCGTTCCAGTGGGCCTGGGAATACGAATACCCCGACAATGGCGACTTCAAGTTTGAAAGCCGCATGATCGCCGACGCCGACCTCAAGCCCGGCCAGCTTCGCAACCTGACGGTGGATGAGGAGATCGTCGTCCCCGTGGGCAAGAGCGTGCGGATCCTGACCAACAGCCGCGACGTGATCCACAGCTTCTTCATGCCGGCGCTCGGCGTGCAGAAATACGCGATTCCGGGCCGCACGCAGGAGACGTGGTTCAAGGTCGAGCGGCCGGGTGTGTACTACGGCCAGTGCAACCAGATCTGCGGCACCAACCACGCCTTCATGCCGATCGTCGTCCGCGCCGTGCCGGAAGCCGAATTCAACGCCTGGGCGGAGCAGGCCAAGACCCGCTACGCCCAGGGCCTGCCGCCTGCGCCTGTCGGTGCCACCGCGGTTGCGGAGATCGGGCGCTGATCCCGTCGGATCGCGCCGGAAGGAGCTGAACGAGATGTCCGCCGAATCCCACGCCGTTCCCCACGATGTCGCGCACGACCACGCGCACGATCATCACGACCACAAGCCGGGCTTCGTGAAGCGCTGGCTGTTCAGCACCAACCACAAGGACATCGGCTCGCTGTACCTGATCTTCTCCGTGTTCGCGGGGATCATCGGCCTGGCGCTGTCGGTCCTGATGCGCGCGGAGCTGGCCCATCCCGGCATGCAGATCTTCGCCGACGGCCAGCACTGGAACGCGGTCGTCACCGCGCATGGCGTGGTGATGGTCTTCTTCGTGGTCATGCCCGCGCTGATCGGCGGGTTCGGCAACTGGTTCGTGCCGCTGATGATCGGCGCGCCGGACATGGCCTTCCCGCGGCTGAACAACATCTCCTTCTGGCTGCTGGTGCCGGCCTTCCTGCTCGCCTCCGGCTCCATGATGGTGGGCGATGGCGCCGGCGTGGGCTGGACGCTGTATGTGCCGCTGTCGAACGCGACCTACCAGCCGGGCATGGCGGTCGACATGGCGCTGTTCGCGCTGCATCTGGCGGGCGCGTCCTCGATCCTCGGCGCCATCAACTTCATCACCACCATCTTCAACATGCGCGCGCCGGGCATGACGCTGCACAAGATGCCGCTGTTCGTGTGGGCGATGCTGGTGACCGCGTTCCTGCTGCTGCTGGCCGTGCCGGTGCTGGGCGGGGCGATCACCATGGTGATCACCGACCGCAACTTCGGCACCGCCTTCTTCGATCCGCAGGGCGGCGGTGACCCGGTGCTGTTCCAGCACCTGTTCTGGTTCTTCGGCCACCCCGAAGTCTACATCATGATTCTGCCGGGCTTCGGCATCATCAGCCACATCGTCTCGACCTTCAGCCGCAAGCCGGTGTTCGGCTATCTCGGCATGGCCTACGCCATGGTCGCGATCGGCGTGGTCGGCTTCGTGGTGTGGGCGCACCACATGTTCACCTCGGGCATCGCGGTTGATACGCGCGCCTATTTCATGGCCGCGACCATGGTCATCGCGGTGCCGACGGGCATCAAGATCTTCTCCTGGATCGCCACGATGTGGGGCGGGTCGATCGAGATGAAGGTGCCCATGCTGTGGGCCGTCGGCTTCATCTTCCTGTTCACCGTCGGCGGCGTGACCGGCGTGGTGCTGTCCAATGCCGGCCTCGATACGGTGCTGCACAACACCTACTACGTGATCGCGCATTTCCACTACGTGCTGAGCCTGGGCGCGGTGTTCGCGATCTTCGCGGGCTTCTACTACTGGATCGGCAAGATGTCCGGCCACCAGTACCCGGAGGGCCTGGCCAAGCTGCACTTCTGGGTCACCTTCGTGGGCGTGAACCTGACCTTCTTCCCGATGCACTTCCTCGGCCTTGCCGGCATGCCGCGCCGCTATCCGGACTATCCGGACGCCTTCGCCGGCTGGAACCTGGTGTCGAGCTTCGGGGCCTATATCGGTGCGGCCTCGGTGGTGATCTTCCTGATCGTGGTGTGGAAGACCTTCACCTCGAAGGAGAAGCTCGCCGACAACTACTGGGGCGAGGGGGCGACCACGCTCGAATGGACGGTGTCCTCCCCGCCGCCGTTCCATACCTTCGAGCAGCTCCCCCGCGTGCGCTGAGGCACAGGCGACGGAGGCGTGAGCGAGGTGAGGGCGCTTGGACCTGAGCCCGGGGGGATCGCCGCGATCCCCCTTGAGGCGCGGGACAGCGAGGTCTGGGACTGGATCGCGCTGCTGAAGCCGCGCGTGATGGGGCTTGTCGTCTATACGGCGGCGATCGGCCTGTTCATCGCGCCCGCGCACATGCACCCGGTTCTCGCCTTCACCGCCATCCTTTCCATCGCGATCGGCGGTGGTGCTGCGGGTGCGCTCAACATGTGGTGGGAGCGCGAGACGGACGGGCTGATGCGCCGCACCGCCTCCCGCCCGCTGCCCGCGGGGCGCATCGATCCCGATGCCGCGCTCGGCTTCGGCATCATCCTCGCCGCCGCTTCCGTGCTGCTGATGGGGCTGGCCGCCAACTGGCTGGCGGCCGGCGCGCTCGCCGCGTCGATCCTGTTCTACGTCCTGGTCTACACGGCGTGGCTGAAGCCGCGTACGCCGCAGAACATCGTCATCGGCGGCGCGGCCGGCGCGTTCCCGCCTGCGATCGGCTGGGCCGCGGCGACCGGGTCGTTCGACGCCATGCCGCTGGTGCTGTTCGCCATCGTGTTCCTGTGGACGCCCCCGCATTTCTGGGCGCTGAGCCTGTGGGCCCGCGGCGACTACGCCCGCGCCGGCATTCCGATGCTGCCGGTGGTGGCCGGCGCGAAGGAGACGCGCCGCCAGATCCTGATCTATTCCGTGGTGCTGGTCGCCGCCTCGCTGCTGCCATGCCTGTTCGGCGCCGGCCGCGTCTATGGCGTGGTGACGGGGCTGCTGGGCGCGCGCTTCCTGTGGCTTGCCTGGCGCGTGACGCGCGACGCGCAGGATGCCGGCGGCGAGAGCCTGACCGGCGATGCCCCGGCCAAGGCGCTGTTCGGCTGGTCGATCCTGTACCTCTTCGCCCTTTTCGCCGCCCTGCTCGCCGACCATCTGCTGCGATGATGGCGGCCGGGTTCGAGCACGAGCGGGTCTGGACCAAGGCGGAATCGCAGGCGTTCCGCCGCAAGCGCCGCGGCCGCAACCTCGCCTTGCTGGCCGCGCTCGCCGCGCTGGTGGTGCTGTTCTACGCCATCACGATCGCCAAGATGGGAGGCAACTGATGGCAGGCCGGGCTTCGAACGGACGCTTCGCCGCGGGCCTCCTCGTGATCGTGGCCGGCATGGTCGGCATGTCCTTCGCCGCGGTGCCGCTGTATCGCGTGTTCTGCCAGGTCACCGGCTTCAACGGAACGCCGCTGATCGGCGAGGCCGCCCCCGGTGCCCACGGCGCGCGCATGATCACCGTCCGCTTCGTGGCCAATACCCAGCGGGAGATGCCCTGGGCCTTCGAGCCGGGCCAGCGCGAGGTCCGCGTGCGCCTCGGTGACGAGACGGCGGCGTTCTACACCGCGCACAACAACGCCAGCACGTCCGTGCACGGTGTTTCGACCTACAACGTCACGCCCGAGCGGGCCGGGAAGTATTTCCACAAGACCGCCTGCTTCTGCTTCAACGAGCAGGTGCTGACCGCGGGCCAGGACATGCAGTTCCCGCTCTCCTTCTGGGTGGATCCGAAGATCGCCGAGGATCCGGAGACGCAGGACATCCATACCATCACCCTCTCCTACACCTTCTTCCGCAGCCTGAACGACGCCGACCGGGCGGGGGCGCTTGCTTCCGCGGGGCCGCATGTCGGCCCGGCCAGGGCGCGGAACTGACATGCGCGCCGCCACGGCGCATCTGCCGCCACCTTGCCGCTTGATCCGATCCGCGGTCCGGGGTTTTGTGCGGCGCGATCACGGCCACGCATCGGCCGAGCGGAGATAGGCATGGACACCCACGCGGCGGCCGCCCCGGTCGCCTCAGGGCTCAAGCAGCCCTACCACCTCGTCGACCCGTCGCCCTGGCCGCTGGTCGGCTCGATCGCGGCCGGAATGCTCGTCTTCGGGATCATCCTGGCGGCGCACGGTTCGACCTGGCTGGTGCTCTATGCCGGCATCGCGCTGGTGCTCGGGGTGATGTTCGGCTGGTGGCGCGACATCGTGAAGGAAGCGCGCACGCCGGGCCTGCACAGCGCGGTGGTGCGGATCGGCCTGCGCTACGGCATGGCGCTGTTCATCACCTCCGAGGTGATGTTCTTCGTCGCCTTCTTCTGGGCCTATTTCCACTACGCGCTGTTCCCGCAGCACGTCTCGGGCGCGGAGGTCGCGGTCTGGCCGCCGCAGGGCGTGCTGACCTTCGATCCGTTCGGCCTGCCTTTCCTCAACACCATGATCCTGCTGCTGTCGGGCACCACGATCACCTGGGCGCATCACTGCCTGATCGAAGGCGACCGCAAGGGCATGCTGCAGGGGCTGGCGCTGACCATCCTGCTCGGGCTCTGCTTCACCGCGTTCCAGGCGGTCGAGTATTCCGAGGCGCCGTTCAAGTTCGCCGGCGGCGGGATCTATCCCTCGACCTTCTTCCTGGCGACCGGTTTCCACGGCTTCCACGTGATCGTGGGCACGTGTTTCCTGATCGTGTGCCTGTTCCGCGCCTGGAAGGGGCATTTCACCCCGCAGCGGCATTTCGGCTTCGAGGCCGCCGCCTGGTACTGGCACTTCGTCGATGTGGTCTGGCTGTTCCTGTTCGTCTGCATCTACTGGTGGGGCGCGGGGGAGATCGCGCAGCACTAGCCTGATGCCGCGGCACGATGCCGCGCCGGCCGGACTGCTGAGGGAGAGGCGCCCCCCGTACCCGGCGGGCGCCTTTCGCGCATGAAGGCCCCCTCCCGGCCGCGCTGGCGGCTTGCGCTGGCGATCACGCTCGCCGGCATCGCGCTCACCGTCGCGCTCGGCATCTGGCAGGTGCAGCGCCTTGCCTGGAAGCAGGGCCTGCTGGCCGAGATCGATCGCGCCGAGGCAGCCCCCGCCATTCCCCTGCCGCCCGACCCGGTCCCCTTCGCCAAGGTGCGCGCCGAGGGACGGTTCGATGGCGCGCATGCCGTCTATTACGGCGCGCTGGTGCGCGGCGGCCGGCCGGGCGCGCGGCTGCTGGTGCCGCTGCTGCGGGACGGGGCCGCCCCGGTGCTGGTGGATCGCGGCTTCGTGCCGCTGCCCTGGGACGGCGACCCCGCCACCGCCGCCGCCAGCGGTGCCGTCGAAGCCTATGTCCGTCCGCCCGACACGGCAGGCTGGTTCACGCCCGCGGATGATCCGGCCGCGCGGCGCTTCTACACGCTCGATCCCGCCGCGATCGGCCGGGCCATCGGCGTGCCCGGCCTCGCCCCCTATGTGCTGGTCGCGCTCGGCTCCCCTGGGGGCGTGCCGGAACCGGCCCAGGCCCTGCCGCGCCCGCCCAACAACCACCTCGGCTATGCCGTGACCTGGTTCGGCCTCGCCGCTGCCCTGGCCGGGGTGTTCGCTGTCTATATCCGCAAGGAACTGTCCCGCAGATGACCGCCTATGCCCGCCTGACCGCCCGCTTCGCCCGCATCGCCACGGTGGGGGAGGCGGCCGCCATGCTGGGCTGGGATGCCTCGGCCATGATGCCGCCGGGCGGCGGGGCGGCGCGCGGCGACCAGATGGCTACGCTGGCGGGCCTCGCGCACGGGCTGCTCGTCGATCCCGCCACGGCGGACGACCTCGCCGATGCGGCCGCGCCCGCCGATCCGCGCGCGGAGGCCAATCTGCGCCTGATGCGCCACGCCCATGCCCGCGCCATGGCGGTGCCGTCCGATCTGGTCGAGGCGCAGGCGCGGGCCAGTTCGGCCTGCGAGAAGGTCTGGCGGGAGGCGCGTGCCGGCTCCGACTTCGCGATGGTCGCGCCCGCGCTGGCCAAGGTGGTGCGGCTGGCGCGCGAGCAGGCGGCCGCGCTTTCCGCCGCCCTCGGCCTCACGCCCTACGACGCGCTGATGGACGGGTTCCAGCGCGGCATCGGGGCCGCGGACGTGGCCCCGGTCTTCGCCGCCTACGAGGCCTGGCTGGCGGAGAACCTGCCGCGTGCGGAGGCGATCCAGGCCGCCCGCCCGACCCCCATCGCACCCGTCGGCCCGTTCCCGGCCGAGACCCAGCTCGCGCTGTGCCGCGAATTGTCGCTGCGTGCCGGGCTGGAAGGCGCGCACAGCCGGCTCGATACCTCGCTGCATCCGTTCTGCGGCGGTACGCCCACGGATGTGCGCATCACCACCCGCACCGCCGAGGACGACTTCGCCCAGGCGATCCTCGGCGTGCTGCATGAGACCGGGCACGCGCTGTACGAGCGCGGCCTGCCGGCGGACCTCGCCCGCCAGCCGGCCGGCGAGGCGGCCGGCATGGCCGCGCATGAGAGCCAGAGCCTGATCATCGAGATGCAGGCCTGCCGGTCGGATGCCTACCTCGCCTGGCTCGGCCCGCGCCTGCACGCGGCCTTCGGCGGCGATCCCGCGCCCTATGCGCCCGCCAATCTCGGCCTGCTCTGGCGCCGCATCCGCCGCGGCTTCATCCGCGTCGATGCGGATGAGATGACCTATCCGGCCCATGTCATCCTGCGCTTCCGGCTGGAGCAGGCGCTGATCGAGGGGCGGCTGGAGGTCGCCGACCTGCCCGGCGCCTGGAACGAGGGGTTCAAGCTGCTGCTCGGCCTGGACGTGCCGGACGACGCGCGGGGATGCCTTCAGGACATCCACTGGTATGACGGCGCCTTCGGCTACTTCCCCAGCTACACGCTGGGGGCGATGGGCGCGGCGCAACTGATGGCCGCCGCCCGCCGCGCGTTGCCGGACCTGGATGCGTCCCTGGCCCGCGGCGACCTCTCGCCGCTGGTCGGGTGGCTGCGCACGCATGTCCACGCCCACGGCGCGACGCTGGGCTTCAACGAGCTGCTCACGCAGGCGACCGGCAAGCCGCTCGATCCGGCGGACTTCACCCGGCATCTGCACGCGCGCTACCTGAGCTGATCCTGATTTCGTGGGGGCAGGCTCCCGGCCTGGGGCCTCGCTCCCGTCCCCGCCTGCCCGTAAGGTCCCCGCCCCATGCGCTACGTTTCCACCCGCGGGCAGGCGCCCGTGCTCGGCTTCGAGGATGTGCTGCTCGCCGGTCTCGCCGAGGATGGCGGGCTGTACATGCCCGAGACCTGGCCCGAATTCTCCGTCGCCGAATGGCGGGCGCTGCGCGGGCTGTCCTATGCGGACCTCGCCGCCCGCATCCTGCTGCCCTTCACGGGCGGCGCGATCCCGGCGGACACGCTGCGCGCGATCTGCCGCGACAGCTATGCCGGGTTCGGCCATCCGGGCATCGTGCCGCTGATCCAGCTCGACCAGCGGCTGTTCGCGGCCGAGCTGTTCCACGGCCCGACGCTCGCCTTCAAGGACATGGCGCTGCAGCTTCTGGGCCGGCTGTTCGACCATGTGCTGGCCAAGCGCGGCACGCGCGTGACCATCGTGGGCGCGACCAGCGGCGACACCGGGTCGGCGGCGATCGAGGCCTGCCGCGACCGCGACCGGGTCAGCATCGTCATCCTGCATCCGCACGGCCGCACCAGCGAGGTGCAGCGCCGGCAGATGACCACGATCCTGTCCCCCAACGTGGGCAACATCGCGGTCGAGGGCACGTTCGACGACTGCCAGGACATGGTGAAGGCGATGTTCGGCGATGGGCCGTTCCGTCGGGACATGCGCCTGTCAGCCGTGAACTCGATCAACTGGGCGCGCATCGCCGCCCAGATCGTCTACTACGCTTGGACCGCGCTGCATCTGGGCGCGCCCGACCGCCCGGTCGCGTTCAGCGTGCCTTCGGGCAATTTCGGCAACGTCTTCGCCGCCTGGGCCGCCGGCAGGATGGGCCTGCCGGTCGCCAAGCTGATCGTCGGCACCAACCGCAACGACATCCTGACCCGCTTCCTGACCGCCAACGACATGTCGGTGGCGGAGGTGCATCCCTCGCTGTCGCCCAGCATGGACATCCAGGTGTCCTCCAATTTCGAGCGGCTGCTGTTCGAGCTGCTGGACCGTGACGGCCGGGCCACCGCCGAGACGATGCGCCGCTTCCGCGCCGAGGGCCGCATGCCGGTGCCGGATGCCGCCTGGAAGCGGGCGAGCGGGCAGTTCGCGGGCTTCGCGCTGGACGACCACGGCACGCTGGCGGCGATCCGGTCCTGGCACGCCCGTGCCGGCTACACGCCCGATCCGCACAGCGTGATCGGGCTGGAGGCGGCCGTGGCGAACATGCCGGACGATCCCGCCGTGCCCGTCATCGCCATGGCCTGCGCCCATCCGGCCAAGTTCCCGGACGCGGTCGAGCGGGCCACCGGGATGCGCCCCCCTCTGCCATCGCGCCTCGCCGACCTATATCAGCGGACAGAACGCTTCACCGTCCTGCCCAACGAACTCACCGCGATCGAGGAGTTCGTCCGGGGCGTCGCCCTGAGGAATGCCGCGTGACCCATGAGACCGACGCGATCCGCGTCACCCGCCTGCCCAACGGCCTGACCGTCGCCACCGAGCGGATGGAGCGTGTCGAGACCGTCTCCTTCGGCGCCTATGTCTCCACCGGCACCCGCAACGAGACGGCGGCGGAGAACGGTGTCTCCCACTTTCTGGAGCACATGGCCTTCAAGGGCACGGCGACCCGCAGCGCGGCCCGGATCGCCGAGGAGATCGAGAATGTCGGCGGCCACATCAACGCCTACACCGCGCGCGAGCAGACCGCCTTCTACGTCAAGCTGCTGAAGGACGACCTGCCGCTCGGTGCTGACATCATCGGCGACATCCTGTGCCATTCCGCCTTCGCGGCCGAGGAGCTCGAACGCGAGCGCGGCGTGATCCTGCAGGAGATCGGGCAGGCCAACGACACGCCGGATGACATCATCTTCGATCACTTCCAGGAAGCGGCCTACCCAGCCCAGCCCATGGGAAGGCCGGTGCTGGGGACCGAGGCGATCATCCGTGCGATGCCGCGCGATGTGCTGACCGGCTACATGCGCCGCCATTACGGCCCGTCGCGCACCATCGTCGCCGCGTCGGGCGCGCTCGAACACGACATCGTGGTCGATCTGGTGAAGCGCCACTTCGCCGACCTGCCCACGGTCACGCAGGATGTGGCCGAACCCGCCGATTATCGCGGCGGTGAGTTCCGGGAGGCGCGGGACCTGGATCAGGTCCATATCGTGCTCGGCTTCCCCGCCACCGCGTACGACGATCCCGCCTATTGGCCGGCGCAGGTGCTGTCCACGCTGCTCGGCGGCGGCATGTCCTCGCGCCTGTTCCAGGAGATCCGCGAGAAGCGCGGGCTGGTCTATTCGATCTATTCCTTCCTCGCCCCCTACAAGGATGGCGGCGTGTTCGGCATCTATGCCGGCACGGGCGAGCACGAGGCGGCGGAGCTGGTGCCGGTGACGCTGGCGGAACTCGCCCGCGTGCAGCGCGACGTGAACGCCGACGAACTGGCCCGCGCCAAGGCGCAGTTGAAGGCAAGCCTGCTGATGTCGCTGGAAAGCACCGGTGCGCGCTGCGAGGCGCTGGCGCGGCAGCTTGCCGTGCATGGCCGCATCGTGCCCACGGCGGAGACGGTGGCGAAGATCATGGCGGTGACGGAGAATGACGTGCAGGCGGCCGCCGCGCGGTTCTTCCGGGCGCGGCCGACGCTCGCGGCACTGGGTCCGGCCGGCAAGGTGCCCGGCCTGCCGCAGATCGCCGAGAAGCTCGCTGCCTGATGAGCCTCGATCTTCTGGCCGCACTGGTCGCCGCCGCGAAGGCCGCCGGCGCGGATGCGGCGGACGCGATGTTCGTGGAGCGCACCGCCATCTCCGTGCAGCGGCGGCTGGGCAAGACGGAACAGCTCGAACGCGAGGAATCGCAGGAGGCGGGGCTGCGCGCCTTCGTGGGCAAGCGCTCCGCCATCGTGTCCACGACCCGGCTCGATCCGGCGGGGTTCGCAGCCCTTGCCGAGCGGGCCGTGGCGATGGCGCGCGTGCTGCCCGAGGATCCGTTCGCCGTCCCGCCCGGGGCGGCGGGGCCCGGGCCCGATGCGGCGGCGCTCGATCTCGCCGATCCGTATGAGCCTTCCGCCGAGGAACTGGTCACACGCGCGTCCACGGCGGAGGAAGCAGCCCTCGCGGTCGCAGGCGTGACCAACAGCGAAGGCGCGGGCGCGGGTTTCGGCCGCACGCATGTCGCGTTGGCCACGAGCGGCGGCTTTACCGGCAGCTATGTGCGCACCTCGCACTCCATCAGCGCCACCGCGCTCGCGGGCAGCGGCACGGGGATGGAGCGCGACTACGACTATGCGACCAGCGTCCACCTCGCGGATCTCGACGATGCCGCCGCCATCGGCCGGCGCGCGGGGGAGCAGGCGGTCGCGCGGCTCAATCCCACGCGGCCCCGCTCGGCCGCGATGCCCGTGGTGTTCCATCCGCGCGTGGCGGGCAGCTTCCTGGGGCACCTGTCCTCCGCCATCAACGGTGCTTCGGTCGCGCGCGGCACGACCTTCCTGCGCGACAGGTTGGGCCAGCGCCTGTTCGCCGCCGGAATCACCGTGCATGACGATCCGACGCGGAAACGCGGCCTGCGGTCACGCCCCTTCGATGGCGAGGGCATGACCGGCACGCCCCGCGCGATCATCGCGGACGGCGTGCTGACCACGTGGCTGCTGGACCGGCGCAGCGCGGCGCAGCTCGGCCTTGCCAGCACCGGGCATGCGGGCCGCTCCCCGGGTGGCCAGCCGAGCCCGTCGCCCACCAATCTGTGGCTCGCGCCCGGCAGGCTGACGCAGACGGAGCTGATGGCCGATATCGGCGAAGGGATGTTCGTGACCGAGATGATCGGCACCAGCATCAACCCCGTGACCGGCGACTACAGCCGGGGCGCGGCCGGCTTCATGATCCGCAACGGGACGCTGGCCGAACCCGTCAGCGGCGTGACCATCGCCGGCAACCTGATCGCGATGTTCGCGAACCTGACGCCGGCCAACGATCTGGTGTTCCGGCGCGGCACGGACAGTCCCACGGTGCGGATCGAGGGAGCGACAGTCGCGGGCGCCTGAACGAAACCCTCACCCTGTCCCTCTTCCGCTCGCGGGAGAGGGCGGGGGTGAGGGTCAGACCGCCAGCTCCACGCAGACCGGCACGTGGTCGCTGCTCTGCTTCCAGTCGCGCGCATCCTTCAGCACGGTCTGCCGCGCCAGCGTGCCTGTCATGTCGTGGCTGACCCAGACATGGTCGAGCCGCCGCCCGCGGTCGGAGGCGCGCCAGTCGCGGTTGCGATAGGACCACCAGGTGAAGATGCGGTCGGTCTCCGGCACGAAGTGGCGGACCGCGTCGTGGAAATGCGTGCGCTGCCAGGCCGTCAGTCCCTCCGTCTCCGGCGGGGTGTGGGAGACCACGTTGAGAAGCTGCCTGTGCGACCAGACATCGTTGGGCAGCGGCGCGATGTTGAGATCGCCGACCAGCACGCTGCGCGTCACCGCGGGCCGTGCCGCGAACCATTGCGTGGCCTCCGCCACGAAATCGAGCTTGTGGCGGAACTTCGGATTGGCGTCCGGATCGGGGATGTCGCCGCCGGCGGGGACATAGAAGTTGTGCAGCTCGATCGGCCCGCCCTTGGCGTCCACCTGGACCGAGAGATGGCGGCAGTCCCCGCGCGCGCACCAGTCTGGCGTATCGTCGATCGCCGCGATCGGACGGCGCGACAGGATGGCCACGCCGTTATAGCCCTTCATCCCGCGATGCAGGACATGCGGAAAGCCGAGCGCCTGCACGCCTTCCATCGGGAACAGCGCGTCCGGGACCTTCGTTTCCTGCAGGCACAGGATGTCGGGCTTCAGCGCCGCGTCCAGTTCGCGCAGCAGCGGCAGGCGCAGGCGAAGCGAATTGATGTTCCAGGTGGCGATGCGCAGGGACATGAAACCTCGGGCCGGGAAGCGGGGCGCGGCAACCTGCCGGGCGCGGGCGGTCGCGGCAAGCCGGACGGAAAACGCCCCGCCAGGGGGGTGGCGGGGCGCCTCGTCCTTCCGATCGGAATGTCCGCTTCCGGCAGGGGAGACCGGATCCGCGGATCCGCCGGCCCGTCCTTAACTTGCCGGCGTGGGCAAGTCTTAACCCAGCTTCAGGCCTTGTCTAGGGTGAATTGCACGTGAAACGTGCTCACCCGGCGGCGATGAGTTCAGTATTTCCCGTGCCGGTTGCGCGTGTCCGCACAGCATCCGCGAAAGCCTCGAAGATCTGGCGGCTCACCGGATCGGCGGCGAAGTCGTATTCCGGATGCCACTGGACGCCGACCACGAAAGGCGCACCGACGAGTCGGATCGCCTCGATCGTGCCGTCCGGCGCCGTTGCCTCGGCCACCAGGCCGGTGCCGAGACGGTCCATGCCCTGGTTGTGCAGCGAGTTCACCGCGATCGTGGAGGCGCGCGCGATCCGGTGCAGCCACGTGCCGGGCACGATGCGGATCTCATGCGCCTTGCCCTGGCGGATGCGCGGGTCCGGCTGCATCGGGGTGGAATGATCCATCCGGCCGGGCAGGTCCTGCAGCCGCTGATGCAGCGATCCGCCCAGCGCCACGTTCAGCTCCTGCATGCCGCGGCAGATGGCGAGCACGGGCACGCCCGCCGCGATCGCCGCGCGCACCAGGGCGAACACCGTGGCGTCGCGGGCATGGTCTTCCGGCGTGCCTTCCGGATGCGGGGGTCCGCCATACTGCGCCGGCTGCACGTTGGAGCGGCTGCCGGTCAGGATGATGCCATCGAGCCGGGCGGCCAGCGTCGCCGCGTCGCAGCAGGCGCCGTTGGCCGGCACCAGCACCGGCACGCCGCCGACCACCTCGTCCACCGCCCGGACATAGGTGTCGGAGGCCGCGTGCTTGGCCATGCCGAAGGCGCCAAAGGAAATGGAGCAGCAGGAGATGCCGATCAGCGGCTTCATCGCGAGCGTCATGCTGAGGCAGGAGTGTTGACGTTCCGCGCGGCAAAACAAGGATAATCGCGCGCATGGCTCATCCGCGACCCATGCGCCGGCGGGGACGGAAGGGTCAGTTTCCGTCGCCCGACGGGTTCTGGAACGTGTTGGGATCCACGAATTCGAACAGCTTCGAATCGAAGCTGCCGCCGAGCTGGATGTCCGACAGCGTGACCCGTGTCTCCTGCCGCTGGGCGTCGATGACCCGCCACTGGCGCAGCGCCATCGGGTTGTCGGCGAAGACCAGGAACAGCGTGCCCTCGGACGGGCTCGCGGTGCGGACGATCGAAATCTCAAGCCCGCCGGGATAGCGGCTGAGGCCGTTCACGGTGACGTCGCCGGACAGTTGCGTCTCCTCGCGCAGCAGGATGCCGAGCGGCGTGCGCGACAGCGGCACCGTGGAGACCTGCTTCAGCGAGCTGTCGTAGAAGGTGAACAGCCCGTGCCCCGCGACCAGCAGCAGCGGCGTCGGCGGGTCGTACTCGAACCGCATCCGCCCCGGGCGCTGCAGCCAGACCGTGCCGCGCGTGGTGCCGCCATTGGCGGCGAGCTGGAGGAAGCGCGCCTTCAGGCTGCGCAACCCGTTCAGGTAACCCTCGACACGCGCGATGTCGGCGCGGTCGCGGGCCGAGAGTCCCTGGGCCAGGGCAGGTGCGGCAAGGGAGGACAGCAGCAGGGCGCGTCGGTGCATGGATTTGGATGTGAGGCAGAGGACCCGCCGAAGCAACTGCGCGCCGGGGAGGAGAGTCATGAACTCTACTATGGATTGCTGAGTGCTCACCACAAATCAACGAACGGGCTTGCGAAGGTTTCGATTACAACTCGTAATATATTGTCCAGTTAGCATACATTGCTATCATGTTCCGTAATGTCACGGACCCAGGAACATGCGCGCCGCAGGGGCACAGGGGCATCTTCCCGCCGACCGGGGCGCGCTTCTGCATATCGGCAGCGGTGCGGCCGCGGTCGCGGCGGCGGTTGCGTTCAGCCTGTTCATCGCGCCGATCGGATTCCAGGGCGCGGATGACGCCCGCTACCTGGAAGGCGCGCTGCGCTGGCTGAGCGAAGGGCCGGTCGCTGGCCTGAACCATTGGCAGACGCGCACGCCCTACATCGCCCTGCTGGCGCAGGCCCTGCTGGCGCTCGGCATCGGGGAAGCCGCCCTGGCGGCGGTGCACGCGGTCGCCTTCGCGCTGAGCGTCATCGCCATCACCCGGATCGCCGAACGCGTGGCGGGCCCGCCCGCCGCGGCGCCGGCTGCCTGGATCGCGGCCTTCACGCCGATCTTCCTGCGGATGCCGTCCTACTATTATCCGGAGGTGCTGGAGGTCCTGCTGGGCGTGATCCCGGTCGGGCTGGTCCTGACCTGGCGCGACCAGCCGCGCCGGCATCTTCTTGTCGTCGCCGGTCTTGCCGGCGGGCTTGCGATCATGGTGCGCGAAACCGCGCTGTCGCTGCCCGTGGCCCTGGCCGCGTTCATCCTGCTGTGCGGACCGGGCCGCATCGCCGCGCGCCTGGCTGCCATAGGCCTGCTTGCCGCCGCCCATGCCGTGCCGCTTCTCGCCGACACGCTGTTCAACCTGGTCATGACCGGCGATGCGCTGTGGCGCGTGAAGGTGGACACAGCACATGTGCTGATCCCCAGCACGCATCTTGAAGGCGGTGTCTACAAGGGCGGCTCCCCCATCCTGAACTGGACCCTGGCCAGCCGCTGGCAGGTGCCGGGTGTCCTGTCGGTGCACTGGACCGTGGATGCCCTGCTGCGCGTGTTCACGACGCCCGGCACCGCGCTGCTGCCATGGCTCGCCCTGGCAGGCACGCCGGTCGCACTGGCGCGCGGCGGCGGGCTGCGACGCTACGCGCTGTTCGCGTGGGGGCTGCTGCTGCTGCAATACCTGCTCAACACCTTCGTCGTCGTGATCCCGCCGAACACGCGCTACTTCGCCCTGCCGCTGCTGCTGCTGGCGCCGCTTGCGGCCCTGCCCCTGCTGGCCTGGCTGCGGCCGGCCCTGCGCAGCGCGGTGCTGATCCTGGCCGTGATCGTGCCGGGCATGACGGTGGTGCTGCTGTATCCGCATCCGGGACAGTTGCCGCGCGTGGTCGCGGCCTGGGCGGGCACAATGCCGCCCATCCATATCACGCCCACGCAGCAGCGCCGGATGGCGCTCGCGGTCGCGGCGCGGCCGGAACTCGCGCTGGCGCTGCCGGTGGGCGAGGCGCCGGTCGGTGGCCTCGCGCTCTGGGACATGACCCAGCGCGGCGACGGATGGCTCGCGCAGCGTTGCGCGGATGGTGCCGCGCGGTGGGAGGAAGTGGCGCACTGGACGGCGGGCGACGGCATCTGGCGGGGGCTGGAACGCAGCCCGCTGGCGCGCCTCGCGCCCCGGTTCGTCGCCCGCGCCAGGCAGGTCGCCGTGGATTCCGCGATGCTCGTCCGCCGCACCTGCTGACGGATGTCAGGCCTGCGGCCCGCGCTCCGCCCGCGCGGTGGCGATCATCACCATCTCGCCGATGTTCTCTGGCGTCAGCAGCCCGACCAGCCGGTCCGCCCCGTCCACGACGCCGATCGCCGGCAGCCCGCCATCGCGCAACTGGCGCATCGCGGCCTCCAGCGATTCGCCGCGATGGACGACGGGAACATCCTTGCGCATCACGTCGAGCACCGGCGTCCCCGGCCCCTGTTCGCGCAGCGCGCGGATCATGTCGTCGCGCGTCAGCACGCCGCGCAGGCGGCCGCCGCCATCCACCACCGGAAAGTCGTGCTGCGTGGTGCGGATCAGACTCGCCGCCGCATCCTCGACCGTGGACAGAGGCGACAGCGATTCGAACTGCGTGATCGTGGCATCCGCCACGGTCAGCCCGCGCGACACTTCCCGCAGCTGGACCGCGTGCGCTTCCGCCCCCGCGCCGAGCCAGACGAAAAAGGCGATGAAGATCAGCACCGGATTGCCGCCGATCAGCCCCAGCATGCCGAGACCGAAGGCCAGCGCCTGGCCGATCGTCGCCGCGCGCTGGGTGCCGCGCGCATAGCCCATCCGCAGCGCGAGCAGGGCGCGCAGCACCCGCCCGCCATCCATGGGAAAGGCCGGGATCAGGTTGAACACGAGCAGGAAGACATTGGCGACGGCGAGCTGGGTCAGGATGTCCGCGCCCGGTGTCTGCAACTCCATCGCCCGCGTGTCCGGCCATCCGCCCAGCGCCAGCAGCAGCACGGCGGCGATGACGAGGTTCACCGCGGGACCGGCCAGCGCCACCACGATTTCCTGCGACGGCTTCTCGGGGATGCGTTCCAGCCGCGCGAGGCCGCCGATCGGCAGCAGCGTGATGTCCGGCGTGCGCACGCCGTAGCGGCGGGCGGCGAAGACATGGCCGAACTCGTGCAGCAGCACGCACAGGAACAGCAGGCAGATGAAGGTCACGCCGCCGATGGCCGCCGGCCAGCCGCCCTGCGCGTAGTAAGCGGTGCCGATCCAGGCGAGCAGCAGCAGGAAGGTCAGGTGGATGCGGACCACCGTCCCCTTCACGGTGCCGATGGGGAAGGACCAGGTCATGCGGGCGATGTCCCTGCGAGGTTGCGGCGTTGTCGCCTATGCGGGGCGCCGATGCCACCGTTCCGCGAGCAGGCTGATCATGGCGCCGGTCAGGATCAGTCCTGCCATCGGCAGCGCCGTGCCGTTGGCGAGCACCGCCGCGGCCCCGCCGGACAGCGCGCCCAGCAGGAACTGCTGCGTGCCCATGAAGGCTGATGCACTGCCCGCCCGCGCGCCCTGGTGGTGCAGCGCCTCCACAGCCGCGTTCGGCACCGTGAAGCCGAGCGAGGACATGCACAGCAGCAGCGGCGGCAGCAGCCACCAGCCATTCGCCGGCTTCAGCAGCGCGACGACCAGCAGCAGCAGCGCCGCGCAGCCCAGGCCGCGCACGCCCCAGCGCAGCACGCGGTCGAGCGGATAGCGCGCCAGGAGCCATGCGTTGATCTGGGTGGCGCCGATGAACCCGGCCGCGTTCATCCCGAACATCGCCGCGTAGATGCCGGGCGTCATGCCATAGTGATCGATGAACACGGCGGGGGAGGCGGCGATGTAGGCGAACATCCCCGCCATGCCGGCCCCGGAGGTGAGCGCGGGGGCGAGGAAGCGCCGGTCGGTCGCGATCGTCAGGTAGTCACGCGCGATGCCGCGCAGCCCCACGATGCGCCGCCGTTCGGGCGGCAGCGTTTCGGGCAGGAAGCACCAGACCGCGACCGCTGCCAGCGCCCCGTAGCCGGCCAGCAGCCAGAACAGCGCCCGCCAGCTTGAGATGCTGAGCAGCACACCGCCCAGCGAGGGGGCCAGGATCGGGGCCGCGCCCATCACCAGCATCAGCCGCGACATCAGCCGCGCCGCCGCCGTGCCGGTGGCGAGGTCGCGCACCACCGCGCGGGACACTACCATGCCCGCCGATCCCCCCAGCGCCGCCGCCGCGCGGAAGCCCGCCAGGCTCCACAGATCGGGCGCGAGGGCGCACCCTGCGCTCGCCGCCGCATACAGCAGCATGCCCCACAGGATCGGCTTGCGCCGGCCGAGCCGGTCGGCGAGCGGCCCCTGCATGATCTGCCCGACCGACAGCCCGGCGAAGAAGGCCGCGACCGTCACGGGGGCCTGGCCGGGCGCGTTGAAGGCGGCCTCGATCGCGGGGAAGGAGGGCAGGTACATGTCGATCGACAGCGGCGCGACCGCGGTGAGCGCGCCGAGCAGGACCGGCAACCAGACGGGGAACGGCATACCGCAGTTGTGCGCCGCAGCGCGGGCGGCTTCTAGCCTCTGGCGCCGAAAATCGCCGAACCGACACGCACATGGGTGGCGCCAAGCTCCACCGCGATGAGATAATCGGCGGACATGCCCATGGAGACGACCGGCAGGCCGAGCTTGGCGGCGAGATCGGCGAGGAAGCCGAAATGCGGGCGGGGGTCTTCCCCGGCCGGAGGAATGCACATCAGCCCGCGCAGCTTCGGGCCGAACCGCCCCATGCAGTCGCGCGCGAAGGCCGCGGCATCCTGCCGCGCGACGCCGGATTTCTGCGCCTCGTCGCCGGTGTTGACCTGCACCAGCAGGCCGGGCGCGCGGCCTTCCTTCGCCATGGCGTCGGCGATGGCGTCCGCGAGTTTCGGCCGGTCCAGGCTTTCGATCACGTCCGCGATGCGCACCGCATCCCGCGCCTTGTTGGTCTGCAGCCCGCCGATGACGTGCAGTTCCAGATCCGGATGCGCGGCGCGCAGGGACGGGAACTTGGCCGCCGCCTCCTGCACCCGGTTCTCCCCGAACGCCAGCTGGCCGGCGGCGAGGGCGGCCTCCACCGCCTCGGCCGGATGGAACTTGGAGACGGCGACGAGGGTGACATCCTCCGCCCGCCGTCCGGCGCGGGCGGCGGCATCCGCGATGCGGGCGCGGATGGTGGCGAGGTTGGCGGCGATCGCGGAGGCGGCGGGCTGATCCATGGACCATGACCTTGTCCGATGGGCGCGCGCGGTCAAGGCGCGACGGCGCCTTGCGCATCCGCCGCTGTGGCTGTTCGCCGATGCCGTGCGCGTGCCGGACCTCGCGGCGGCGGTGGCCGCGCTGCCGCGCGGCCTGTGCGGCGTGGTGTTCCGGCCGGAAGGATACCCGCCCGGGCTTGCGCCCCGGATCGCGCGCCTGTGCCGTGACCGGCGGCTGTGGCTCACCGTCGCCTCCGGTCCGGTGCCGGCGGGGGCCGGCCGGCATCTGCGGCGCGGGCGGGGCCGGGCCGGGGCGTTCGCCACCGCATCGGCGCATGACCGGGCGGAGGTGCTGCGCGCCCGCCGGGCCGGGGCGGCGCTTGTTTTCCTGTCGCCGCTGTTCCCCACCGCGTCCCATCCGGGTGGTGCCTGGCTCGGGCCGCTGCGCTGGGCCCGGGCCGCGCACGGGGTGCCGGCAGCGGCGCTTGGCGGGGTGGACGGGCGCAACCTGCGCCGTGTCCCCGGCGCCGTGGCGGCGGGGGCGATCGGCGCGTTGCTGCCTGACGGCCGGAAATGGGGCACGCCATCGCTGCCTCGTCCCCTCTCCCGCCACGCGGGCGAGGGGGGCGGTCCGTCCCTGTGGCCCCGGCGCCACAGTGCGGCGAAAATGCCGCGCTGGCCACGTCTGCGTCGTTGCGGGTGACGGGAAGCAAGGGCAAAACTCCGCTCGGGTCTGGCGGCAACGCCCATGGGTGACTGTGGGGATCCGAGGCGGGGCCCGATTAAGCCGCCGGCACGGCCGGCATGAAGAGAGGAATAGGAATGCGCAAGGTTCTTCTTGCCGGTGCCGCGATCGGTGCGGTCACTCTGGTGGGTGCGCCGGAAGCGTTCGCGCAGAAGGTTGAGTACGCGGCACCGTACGCCCCCACGAGTGCGAGCCCGGCTCTGCGCTCCACGCCCGGCGTGACGGTCCGCCTGGCTGGCCGGTACCGTTTCTACGGCAGCTATGTCGACCAGCAGGGCGAGAATGATCGCTCCCAGTTCGACTTCTTCGACTATGCCCGTCTGTGGCTGGGCTTCGACGGCCAGGCGGAGAACGGCCTGCAGTACGGCGCGACCCTCGAAGTTCGTATGGGTCAGGGCGCGAACACGGCCGAGGGCGACCAGCGCGGCAACCTGTTCTATCGCCGCATGTATGGTTACTTCGGCACCCCGACGATGGGTCAGATCCGGGTCGGTTCCGGTCAGGTCCAGGCGGTCGAGCTGATGACCACCGGCCACATGCACGGTCGCGTCGCGTCGGGCCTGTGGGACGGTGACTTCCAGGGCGCCAGCGCTCCGGTGCCGAATGCCTTCTGGTATTCTTCGTCCGGCGGCAACAACCGCACCGCGATCGGCTACTACTCGCCGAACTTCTACGGCTTCGACTTCGGTGTGTCGTACTCGCCGAACGACGGCAGCTTCAACTCCGGCACCAACGTCGACCGCATCATCGCGGCGAGCACGGATGCGGAAGCGGCCAAGGCCACCAACCAGTTCGATATCATGGCCCGTTACCGCGGCACGTTCAGCGGTGTCGGGATTGCGGTGTCCGGTGGTTATCGCGGATCCGACACGCCCCGCATTGCGGATGGCTATACGGGTGCAGGCTATGACGGCCTGAGCCTCGGCGTGTTCGGCGCCACGGTCAGCTTCGCCGGGCTGGAAGTTGGTGGTGTGACCACCTTCGGTAAGGCGAACACCGGTGCGGGCAACCCGCTGCAGAAGGGCCCGTACGACGACAACATGTTCTCCTGGCAGCTCGGTGCGAACTATCGCTTCGGCCCGATGGCCGTGGGCCTCGCCTACCATGAGGTCAAGTCCGAGGGGTCGGTGACCAACTCGGAGGACCGGAAGGAGAAGGGCTTCGGTCTCGGCGGTTCCTATGCCGTGGCGCCGGGCTTCAACATCTTCGCCGAGTATCTGTGGGGCGAGGTTGAGGAGAAGGGGACGATCATTGGCAACGGCCGCGATAGCGTCCGCACCAACGCGGTTCTCCTGGGTACCGCCTTCAACTGGTAAGTTTTCCTGATCGTCAGATCGGGAACGGGGCGGCGGGGCAACCCGCCGCCCCGATCGCTTTTTGCGACAGGTGTTGACCTTTTGCCGGGTTCGGGGCCATGCCGTGCGCCGCGCCCCGAGCGCGTCAGTTTGGAAGAATCCGATGATGGCCCGTCTGGTCCTGATCCTGTCCGTTGTCGTTCTCGCCGGTTGCAGCGGCCTGACGCCCAACACGAAGGACGACTACAACGACCCGCAGCGCACCTCGATCATGGATCAGCAGGGCGGGCTGTTCGGCGATGACGGGCTGACGCTGTTCGGCAACCAGCGTTCCGGCGACCGGCCTGGGGCCGATGGCGGCGGCGCGCTTGGCGTGAACGCCTATCTCTGGCGGGGCGCGCTCGACACGCTGTCCTTCATGCCGCTGGTCTCAGCCGATCCGTTCGGCGGCGTCATCATCACCGACTGGTATGAGCCGCAGGGCGCGCCGGGGGAGCGGTTCAAGGCCACCGCCTATATCCTGGGCCGCCAGCTCCGCGCGGACGGAATCCGTATTTCGCTGTTCCGGCAGGTCCGGCAGGGCAATGCCTGGGTTGATTCGGGCGTGACCCCCGGCACCCAGGCGGAGCTGGAGGACAAGGTCCTCGCCCGTGCCCGCGAACTGCGCGTCCAGGCCGCGAGCCGGTAGGCTATTGCCCTTTCCGCAACGTCCCCTCTCCCGCGGGCGGGAGAGGGCGTGCCGATGCTTCCCGCCCACCGCCCCGCGCACTAGGCTTGCCTGATGGCGGAAGCCCCTTTCTGGCGGACCAAGACGTTGGAGCAGATGTCGCAGGCGGAATGGGAATCGCTCTGCGACGGCTGCGGCCGCTGCTGCCTGCACAAGATCCGCGAGGATGACGGCAGCCTGTCCTTCACCAATGTCGCCTGCCGCCTGCTCGATCCCGCCACCGGCCTGTGCCGCGACTACGCCAACCGCAAGCGCCGCGTGCCGGACTGCGTGCAACTCACCGCGCGGGGCGTCCGGCGGATCGACTGGCTGCCGCCGTCCTGCGCCTATCGCCGCCTCGCCGAAGGCCGTGACCTGCCTTCGTGGCATCCGCTGATCACCGGCGATCCGGAAAGCGTGGCCCGCGCCGGCGCTTCCGTCCGCGGCCGCGTGCTGACGGAGCGCGAGGCCGGTCCGTTCGAACACCATGTCGTGGACTGGCCCGGCCGCATGCCGCGCCGGCCCCGTCGCGCCCAAGACCCGGAGGAGAGACCGACCCCATGATGAAGACCGCGCTCTATGGCGGCATCAACGCGGCTGTGCTGACCGCGATGAACGCCGACCTGTCCATCGACCTCGACCGCATGGCGGCGCACTCGAAGTGGCTGCTCGCCAACGGGTGCAACGGCCTGGGCGTGCTCGGCACCACGGGCGAGGCGAACTCGCTGGGCGTGTCCGAGCGTATCGACATCCTGGAAGGCCTCGTCGCGCGCGGTATCCCGGCGGCGAAGATGATGCCCGGCACCGGCACGCCCGCCCTGCCGGACACGGTGCTGCTGACCAAGAAGGCGAAGGAGCTGGGCAGCCCCGGCGTGCTGGTCCTGCCGCCCTTCTTCTACAAGAACCCGTCCGATGACGGGCTGTTCGCCTATTTCAGCGAGCTGGTGAACCGCACCGGCGGCGAGACGGCGATCTACCTCTATCATTTCCCGCAGCAGTCGGCGACGCCGTTCAGTCACGAGCTGATCGACCGGCTGATCACCGCCTTCCCCGGCGTGATCCGCGGCATGAAGGACAGCTCCGGCGATCTCGCCAATCAGCTCGCGGTGCTGGAGAAGTTCGCGCCCCGCGGGTTCGAGCTGTACACGGGCGGCGACGACCTGTTGCAGACCGTGCTGAAGAAGGGCGCTGCCGGCTGCATCACCGCGGCGGCGAACATCAACAGCAGTGCGGGTCGCGTGGTCTATGCCGATCCGAACGCGCCGGCGGCCGATGCCGCGCATCTGGTGCTGGCGGCCACCCGCAAGGCGGTCACGCGTTTCAACCTGATCGCCAGCCTCAAGGCTGTGGTGGCGCGCAACACCGGCAACCCGGCCTGGAACAACATCCGCCCGCCGCACCTGAAGCTGACCGACGCGCAGCAGGCGCAGCTTCTCGCGGATATCGACGCCTCGGGCGTCGAGCTCGCCCGCGCGGCGTAGGTGCCGCAGACCAAGCCACCGGGACCGTGGTCGAAGCCGGGCAGCCCCGGCTTCGGCGTCGCCCGCCCGCCCGCCACCGCGACGCCCCAGATCGAGAACGATCAGGTCCGCGTCATGCGCTGGGATTTCCCGCCCGGCGCGGAGACGGGTTGGCACCGGCACGGCTTCGAATACGTGGTCGTGCCGGTCACGCGCTGCGTGATGCGGGTTGAGCTGCCCGATGGCGAGGTGCTGGAGGTGACGAACGAACCTGGGGCCGCCTACACGCGGCTGGCGGGCGCCGAGCACAACGTCATCAACGCCGGCACCGAGCCGATGGCCTTCGTGGAGATAGAGCTTCTCACCCGCGCCGGCTGATGATGCGCTGACCTCTCCGCCGTGCCCCCTTTCCCGCGTGGCGGGAGAGGGGGCTTCAGCCGCCTACGCCGAAAGGCGGATCGGCTCTCCGCCCCCGTTCGCACTGGTCCAGCGCAGGCTGCCCGCAGCACCGCATTGCGGGCAGACCGGCATCCATGCCGGTTGCGGCGTGCCGCAGGCGCCGCACTGCCAGCCGGGGCCCGGTGGCGCGGATGCCGCGGCGCGCAGCGCATCCCGCTGCGCGGCCCGGCCGGCTTCGGTGTCGCCGCGATCGGCTTCCTCGATATCCGCCAGCAGCGTGAACAGACGCCGGTCGGAAAGTCCCGCGGCCTGCGCGGCCTCGGCATGGCGGCGGGCTTCCCCGACCAGGCCGGCCGCCAGCGCGGTCCCGGCCAGCAGCAGCCGGCTTTCCGGATGGTCCGGATTGCCCGAGGTCAGCCGCTCCACCGCCTGCACCCGCGCGAGTTCCTGCGTCACGGCGGCAAGGTAGGCGGCGGCGAGGTCGGGATGCGGCGCGGCCGTCCAGGCCTTGCGCAGCACTTCCTGCGCCCGCGCCTCCCGTCCCGCCGTGCGCAGCATGCGGGCATAGGCGAGCGCGGCCGGTGCCAGGGCGGGATCGGCCTCGAACGCCGTGCGCGCATGCCGCAGCGCCGCGTCGGGATCGCCGGCGGCCTCGGCCGCGGCGGTCGCGAAGGCGGCGCGGGGGGCATCCGGCGCGGCCAGCGACAGCGCATCGGCCCAGGCGCCGGTGCGGATGGCGAGCTGCCCGCGTTCCGCCTTCAGCCAGGTCGCGCCGGGATGGGCGCGTTCGGCGGCGGCGGCGAGGCGCGCGGCCTCCTCCCAGTCCTGCCGCGCCATGGCCGCCCGCAGCAGGCCGCGCAGGCCGAGGAAGGCCCCGTCCGGCCGGTCGGCGAGCAGGCGCAGCGTACTCTCCGCCTCGGCCGGCAGGCCGGCGAGCCGGCCTGCCTCGGCGGCCAGCAGCAGGGTCTGCGGCGTGTCGCCCAGCCGCGCGCGGGCGCGCGCCGCCTCCCGCCGCGCGGCCTCCGCCTCCCCGGCGGCGAGCGCGACCAGCGCCCGCGTCACGGCCAGGTCGCCCGCGTTCCGGTCGCGCCGCGCCGACCAGGCGCGCAGCCGCCGGGGCAGGGCGATCGTGCCGCCGATCAGCCGCAGCAGCAGGTGCAGCACCAGGAACGCGGCGATGACCCCGACCGCGAGCACCGAGACCGGCGCCTCGAAGGTCAGCTCGCCGATCGTGACCTCGGCCGTGCCCGTCAGCGTCGCGAGCCACCATGCGGCCGCGATGGCGGCCGCCGCCGCGACCAGGATCAGCAGGACGCGGCGCATCAGGCGGCCGCGAGGCGCGCGAGGGCGGTGCGGGCGGCGAGCAGGGCCTTGGCCTGCGCCGTCCAGTCGGCCATGGCGGCCGCCGCCTTGGGGGGCAGCCGGTCGGCCGCGGCGACGGCGGCGGCGAGGTCGCCGGCCTCCAATGCGCGCCGTGCGGTCGCCAGCACGCCCGCGGCCGGGTCGCCGACCACCACCTCCTCGCCGCGGCGGACGGTGACCAGGGCCTGGGCCCGGTTCCAGGCGGATTCGAGGATGCCCTGGTCCTGCGTGTCCGGCGTGGAGGCCGCGCGCGCGGCGCGTGCGGCGGCGGGGAAGGCGAGCTTCAGCGCCGCCTCGGTCGGCGGGGCAGCGGTGGCGAAGCGGGTCAGTTCCGGCGGCGCGCCGGGAATCTCGCCAAGCGGCCGGCCGGCTTCCAGCGCGCTCCGCGCGGCCGCGAGGCGGGCCAGCCGGGCGGCGCGGTCCTCCACCTGCGGCAGCCGTGCCGCAACCCGTTCGGCCGCCGCCAGCCGTCCCTCCAGCGCGTCCAGCCGGCCGGACAGGCCGTGTTCGGCCGCGCCGATGCGGTCGCCCAGGCTGCGTTCGGCCGCGGCGATGCGCGCGCCCAGTTCGTTCTCGGCCTGCTGCTGGCGGGCGGCCAGCGCGTCCTGCCGCCCGGCGACCGTGTCCTGCCGTGCCGCCAGTGCTGCGAGGTCGCGGCGGCCGGCCAGGTCGTCCAGCGGCAGCGGCGGCGCGGTGGGGCGGCCTTCCAGCGTGGCGACCCGGTCGGCAAGCGTGGCCAGCCGCTGTTCCAGCGGCCCGAGATCGGCGGGCGGCGGCGCAGGGGCCGGATCCGGGCGCGCCTCGATCGCCGCGATCCGGCGGTCGAGCGGGGCCAGCCGGGGTTCGATCTGTCCCAGCCGTGCCTCCAGCGCCGCGACGCGGGCCGGATCGACCGAAGGCGCCGCCGCCACGGGTAGCGGCGCCGGCCGGGCCCACAGCCAGATCACGGCCACCGCCAGGGCCACCAGCCCGGTGGCGAACAGCAGCGGCACCGGATCCGGCCGCTTGCGCCGGGGCGCCGCGCCGTCGGGCGGCGGCAGGGCCAGGGTGGGTTCCGGGGTCGGCGTCTCGGTCATTTCGGCAGCATGTCCAGCAGCGCGTCCTGCGTGGGTTCGGCAGCCACTCGTATCAGGCGCCAGGGTAGCCCGGCCAGCGCTTCGGCGGCCGGTTGGCCGATCGTGAGCGCTCCGACGGATGCGGTCGCACGTTCCAGTTGCGCCCGTGACAGGGCCGCCCGGAAGGCGCGTGCCGTGGCGGCGGAGAAGAACAGCGCCCATCCGATCTCCCCCGCGCGCAGCGCGGCGCGGGCGGGTGCGGGCAGGTCGCGCACCGGATGCGCGGCGTAGGCCACGCGCCGGCGCACCCGGAATCCGGATGCCCGCAGGGCGGCCGCGAGCCATGCGCCCTGGCCGGCGCCGGAGGCGAGCAGCAGCGGTCCCGCCCGGGGATCGAGCGTGGCGGCCGCCAGCGCGGCGAGGCTGACCGCGTCCCCGGCGGCCGCGCGGACATCGCCGAAGCCGGCGGCCCGCGCCGCCGCCGCCGTGGCATCGCCCACCGCGAGCACGGGCCGGGCGGCGCGCGGCAGGGCCGGCACCGCGTTGGCGGAGGTGACGAGGATCGCCTGGGCGCGGCCCAGGGGGAGCATGGTCCCCGGTTCTATGACGAGCGCGGGGGCGAGGACCGGCCGGTAGCCCATGCGGAGCAGCCGCGCCGCCGTCTCGGCCGCGCCCGTCGCCGGGCGCGTGACCAGGACGCTGCCCCCCTCTCCCGCAAGGCGTAAGGGGGGGCGGGGCGGCGGCGTCACGCCGGGGCTTTCCCGATCACACGAAGATGTCCGGTGGGCTGTCGCGGCGCAGTTCGGCGCCGAGCGCGCGGCCCAGCCGCTCCGCGTCCGCCGCCCGCCCGTGCGTGCTGCGCTTGAGCAGGAACGATCCGTCCTCCCGCGCCACCAGCCCGGTCAGGTGCAGCCGCCCGTCCGGCAGCAGCCGGGCATGGCCGCCGATCGGCGTGCGGCAGGATCCGTCCAGTGCCGCGAGCAGCGCGCGTTCGGCCGTGGCCACGGCGCGGGCCTCCGGATCCTCGATCGCGGCCAGCATCTCGCGCAGTTCCACGTCCGCCTCCCGCACCGTCACGCCGACGATGCCCTGGCCGGCCGCAGGGACCATTGCCTCCGGATCCAGCACCGCGGCGGCGTGATGGGCGAGGCCGAGCCGCTTCAGCCCGGCCAGCGCCAGCAGGCTGGCCGCCGCGTCGCCGGCGGCGAGCTTGGCCATCCGCGTCTGCACGTTGCCGCGGATCGTGGTCACCCGCAGGTCGGGCCGCGCGTGCAGCACCTGCGCCTGCCGCCGCACCGAGGAGGTGCCGAGCACGGCACCGGCCGGGATCGCGGCGAACGGATCGGCCGGGTCGGGCATGTCGCAGCCGGGGCCGAGGATCAGCGCGTCGCGCGCGTCCTCCCGCTTCATGGTGCAGGCGAGCACGATGCCGGGCGGCATCGCCGTCTCCAGGTCCTTGAGGCTGTGGACGGCGAAATCCACCTCCTCGGCCGCCAGCGCCTCGTGGATCTCCTTGGCGAACAGGCCCTTGCCACCCAGCTCCGCGAGGCGCCTGTCCTGGATGATGTCGCCCGAGGTGCGGATCGGGTGTTCCTGGAACGCCTCCATCTGCCGCAGCACGGGGCAGAACGTGATGAGCCGTTCGAGGAAGGCGCGGGTCTGGATCAGCGCGAGCGGCGAGCCGCGCGTGCCCACCCGCAGCGGCAGGGCGCGGGTATGCGGCCGGACGCGGGCAGGCTTCGCGCCAGCGGGGTGGGCGGCTTTCATCTTCGCGTCCTATGACGGCCCCCGACGAAAGGAAAGTGATGGTGGCGTGGGCAAATTGTCCCGTCCTGGGAATCGAGACCAGTTGCGATGAAACGGCCGCCGCCGTGGTCACGGCCGACGGCACGGTGCTGGCCGAGGCGGTGCTGAGCCAGACCGGCGAGCATGCGCCCTATGGCGGCGTGGTGCCGGAGATCGCGGCGCGCGCCCATCTGGCCCATCTGCCGGGGATGGTCGCGGATGTGCTGGCGCGGGCGGGCGTGGCCGGCGGCGATCTCGCGGCCGTGGCGGCGACGGCGGGGCCGGGGCTGATCGGCGGGCTGATCGTGGGCACCAACTACGGCAAGGGCCTGGCGCTGGCGCACGGCCTGCCCTTCGTCGCCGTGAACCACCTGGAGGCGCATGCGCTGACCGCGCGCCTGCCGGGGCTGGTGCCGGACGGGGCGCCGTTCCCCTATGTGCTGCTGCTGCTGTCGGGCGGGCATTGCCAGTGCATCGCGGTGGAGGGCGTGGGCCGCACCACGCTGCTGGGCCGCACCGTGGACGATGCGGTGGGCGAGGCGTTCGACAAGGTGGCCAAGCTGCTCGGCCTGCCCTGGCCGGGCGGGCCGCATGTGGAGCGGCTGGCGGCCTCGGGCGATGCGCGGCGCTACGCCTTCCCGCGCCCGATGAAGGGGCGGGCGGGGTGCGATTTCAGCTTCTCCGGCCTCAAGACCGCGGTGGCGCAGGCGGTGGCGCGTTTCCCCGAGGGACCGCTGCCCACGCAGGATGCCGCGCATATCGCGGCTGCCTTCCAGGCCGCCGTCGCCGAGGTCCTGGCCGACCGTGCCGCCCATGCCCTGGCGCTGCGGCCCGATGCGACGCGGCTGGTGATCGCGGGCGGGGTGGCGGCGAACGGGGCGGTGCGTGCGGCGCTGGGCGCGGTCGCGGCACGTGCCGGCGTCAGGCTGGTCGCCCCGCCGGTCCGGCTCTGCACGGATAACGCGGTCATGGTGGCCTGGGCGGCGCAGGAGCGGCTGCGCCTCGCCGCGGTGGACGATGCCGATGTCGCGCCACGGCCGCGATGGCCGCTCGCGGAACTTGTCCCCCCCGGCGCATGAACTACCGCCACGGCTTCCATGCCGGGAATTTCGCCGACTGCATGAAGCACGCGCTGCTGGTCTGGCTGCTGCGGGCCCTGCAGCGCAAGCCGGGCGGGATCGCGGTGCTGGACACGCATGCGGGGCGCGGGGACTATGCGCTGTCGTCGCCGGAGGCCGAGCGCACGGGCGAATGGCGGCGCGGCATCGCGCGTCTGGCCGATCCGCCGCCAGCCCTGGCGGAATACGTCGCGCTCGCGACCGGGCAGCCCGGCCGCTATCCCGGCTCCCCCGCGCTGGTGCGTGCGATGTTGCGGCCGCAGGACCGGCTGATCGCCTGTGAGCTGCATCTGGAGGAACACGCGGCGCTGCGCCGGCATTTCGCCCGCGATCCCCAGGTCGCGGTGCATCGGCGCGACGCGTGGGAGGCGCTGGGCGCGCTGCTGCCGCCCGCCGAGCGGCGCGGCCTGATCCTGGTCGATCCGCCCTACGAGGCGCCGGACGACCGCGCCCGGCTGGTCGCCGGACTGCGCACGGGTCACGCGCGTTTCGCGACCGGCGTGTTCGCGGCCTGGTATCCGGTCAAGGATCGCGCGGCGCTGCGCGCGCTGCACGCGGACCTCGCCGCGTCCCGCCTGCGCGACGTGGTCGCGGCCGAGCTGCTGCTGCGCGCGCCCGTGGATGCCGCGCGGCTCAACGGCTGCGGCCTTGTCGTCGTCAATCCGCCCTTCGGGTTCGAGACGGCGGCGGAGGCGATTCTCGCCGCGCTGCTCGCCGCCTTGTCCGATGGCGAGGACGGGGCGGCGTGGCAGGTCGCGCGGCTGGTGGACGAATAGTCCAGCCCCAGCCGAACCCATGGCGGGGTGCGGCGTTCGGTCCTGTAGCTGCAACCAATAACGGGAGCATCGCCATGCATCACCGTCTGCTGTTGGCTGCGTCCGCGGCGGCTCTTCTCGCTGCCGGGCCGCTTGTGGCGCAGACCGCCGCGCCGGATCCCACCACGCCTCCCACCGCGCGCACCGCGCCGCCGGTGCCCGATACCGGCGCGCCGCGCAGCGACGTGAACCAGGAGAACAGCGTCCATGTGACCATCGACGGCGGCCAGGGGATGCGTTCGTCCCGGCTGATCGGCGCATCGGTCTATGATGGCATCGGCGACGACGCGACCAAGATCGGCAGCCTGGACGATATCATCCTCGGCACCGACAAGAACGCGCGCACCGCCATCCTGTCCGTGGGCGGGTTCCTCGGCGTGGGCGCGAAGCTCGTCTCCGTGCCGTTCGACCAGCTCCAGGTCGAGACCAATGGCCGCGTGGTGCTGCCCGGCGCCACGGCGGACAGCCTGAAGGCGCAGCCGGACTTCACCTACCGCGTGGCCGGCCGCGGCTGAGCCGCACCTAGCTACCGGCTAACCGGCTAGCGGCGCGGCGGGACGGGCGGCATGGTCAGACCATGCCGCCCGATCCGTCATGTTCAACGCCGCTCGGCATCATTGGCGGCGGCGCCTGGGGCCGCGCCCTTGCCGTGCATGCGCAGCGCGCCGGGCAGGATGTGCGTGTCTGGACCCGGTCGGCGCAGACCGATCTCGCGCCCTGCGGGCTCGTCCTCGTTGCCCTGCCGGTGGCGCATGCGCGCGCGGTGGTGCTGCGCCTTGGTTTGGCGGGCCATCGCCTGCTGTTCGCCTGCAAGGGGATCGCCCCGGACGGGCGCTTCCCCGCCGAGGGATTCGCCCGGGCAGGCGTGCTGAGCGGCCCCAATTTCGCGCATGAGATCGCGGCCGGCCTGCCGGCGGCATCGGTCGTCGCGACCCCCAACGAGGCCCTGCGGGCGGAAGCGGTCGCGCGGCTCGCGACCCGCGACTTCCGCCTCTATCCCAGCGACGACCTGATCGGCGCCATGGCGGGCGGTGCGGCGAAGAACGTGATCGCCATCGCCGCCGGTGCGTGCATCGGCGCGGGCCTGGGCGAGAACGCGCGCGCGGCCCTGGTCACGCGCGGCGTGGCGGAGATCGGCCGCTTCGCGGTTGCCTCCGGCGGCCGGGCGGAGACAGTGGCGGGCCTGTCGGGCATGGGCGACCTGATCCTGACCTGCACGGGTGCGGCGAGCCGCAATTACAGCTTCGGCCTCGCGCTCGGCCGGGGCATGCCGGTGGCCGATGCGCTGGCCGCCGCCAGCGGGGTGGTGGAGGGCGCGCCGACCGCCGCCGCCCTGGTGCGCCGGGCACGCGCCGTCGGCGTGGAAATGCCGATCTGCGAGGCGGTGGCCGCCGTGGTCGGCGGCACCGCCACGCTGCGCGATGCGATGGACCGGCTGCTTGCACGGCCGGTGCGGGCGGAATAGGGCGCTCCACCCACGGACAAGGGCCCAATCCTTGCGCGACGGCGCCGCGGCGATGAGCATGCGCCGCTGCGATCCAGCGACCTGCCTCTCAGCCCAAGCAAGGCACCGTCCGACATGGCCGATTTCCCGCTGCGCCTGACTTCCGCCGACTACGCACGTGTCATGCCCCTGGCCGCCGGGCAGGTCCGGGTGGAGGGTATCGCGCTCGACCTCGTGCTGGGGCGCGACGGGTCGTGGCCGCTGCGGGCGCAGATGCTGTCGCGGGCGCTGTCCGACCCGGATGTGCAGGGCGGGGAAGGGTCGATGGGCCAGCATGTGCGCCGCGTCGCGGCGGGCGACCGGTCCCATGTCGCCCTGCCCGTTTTCCTGCTGCGCGGCTTCCTCCATCGCGACCTGTACGTGCGCAAGGGGGGCGCGGTGCGCACGCCGGCCGACCTCGCCGGCAGGAAGGTCGGCATGTACAGCTGGTTCGCCAGCGGCTCGATCTGGTACCGGCAGGCGCAGGCCGACATGGGTGTGCCGGTCGATCAGGTGGAATGGGTGATCGGCGATATCGAGACCGCCGCCCCCGCCGATCCGGCCGGCCTGCCGGCCCATGCCCGCCCCGCTCCCGCCGGCCGTGCCGTGGCCGATCTGCTCGCGGCCGGTGAGATCGATGCGATGTGGAGCCCGCCGCGCCCGCGCCTGTACCACCCGCTGAACGGCCCCATTGTGCGGCTGCTGCCCGATTTCCGTCCGGTCGAGCGCGACTACTGGGACCGGTTCCGCTTCTGGCCCGCGATGCATCTGCTGATCGTCCGCCGCGCGGCGTGGGAGGCGCATCCGCGGATGGGCCGCGCCCTGGTCGATGCGTTCAACGCCTCCGACGCGCAGTGCGAGGCCTCGCAGCTCGGCTTTCCCGTGGCCACGCCCTGGCTGGAGGCGGAACTGGAGGAGACCGGGCTGCTGATGGGTCAGGGCTATGGCCGCCACGGAGTCGAAGCCAACCGCGCCATGCTCGATCTGTTCTGCGCCACGGCCTTCGAGCTGGGGCTGACCGCGCGGCGTGTGACGGTTGAGGAATACTTTGCCGAATATCTCGCGGCGGGCGGCGTCTGACATCCGCGCTGTGGCGCATGTCACAGCGCCGGTCCTGATGCGGCTTCAGCCTGGGCCGGACGCGCACAGGGACCGCCGCCCATGACCGAGCCTCAGCCCCCATCCGGAGACGCGACCGTCGCCGCGCTGGCCCCGCGGATCGCCGGGGACGTGATGTGGTTCGTGCCGCCCGACGAGAAGCACATCGACGGCATGGCCGTGGCGACGCTGGCCGCCGCGGCGCTGAAGGATGCGTTCCTCGCCGCGCTGACGAAGGATGTCGCCGCCCGCGCCATGAACTGGCTGGTCGCGCGGCTCGGCAGCCTGTTCGATGCGAAGCCCGCCGAGAAGCCCGCCGACGTGGCCGCGGCGGCGGTGGCCGCGCCCAAGGCGCTGTCCGACTTCACCGCCCGCACCAGGGCTGCGGTGGATGCCGAAGCGGCCCTCGTCGCGGCCCTGCGCAGCACCATGCCGGAAGCCGAGGCGCGCCGCGTGGCCGCGGCGGTGCGGGAGGAGGCGTTGCGCCATGCCTTCGCTCCGGCTTGACCTGACGCCGGCCTATCCGTCCGCCATCGCGGCAGCCGCGGCGATCCAGGTCCACGCCCGCACCCCGTTTGCCGCCACCTCGATACTCTGGGACCGGGCCAACCCCGCGCCGCGGACCGATCACGGCTGGACCGTGAAGCAGCGGGCGGACGGGAAGCTCTGGTACACGCATGTCATCCGCGATCCGTTCGGTTTCCCGGCCTCCGGGCGCAGCCAGCCGGACCCGCCGGACGGCATCGACCCGGCGACCATTCCGCTTCTGGTGGAGCAGCCGGACCCGCAGGCCATCGCCGGCCGGCTCGCGGACGCGCTGCGGACCGTGCGGGCCTTCAGGGCCGGCGGCCCCCTGGGCCTGATTCCCGACAGTCTCATCGGCGTGCCTGCCGCCGACCTGGGAAGCGAGGCGCGGCTGGCGGCGCTCTACCGGCTGGAGCAGGCGCGCGGCACGCTCGCGGCCGGCCATCGGAAGGAGTTGCTGGAAGGTTTCCTCCAGGCGCTGGCGGATACCGCGCCGCTGCCCGGCAGGTCGCGGGATATCGCGCCGCTGCGGGCGATGGCCGCCCATTTCGTGGAGGCGGTCGGTCGCGAACGCGAGGACCTGACGATCGATGCCCCGGTCGCCGCGCTGATCGAGCTGTTCGCGACCGCCATCGCCCGGCTCGACGACACCGGGGCTGCCATCGTCGGTGCCGGCGTGGCGATGTGGCTGCCGATGGCCAAGGGCGATCCGATCGCCCTTATCGATCACGTGATGATGATGTGCCGCAAGAGCGGCCAGGTCGGGCTGCTGGAGGCCATCGCCGCCGAGGTGCTGGACCGCGCCGGCACGCTGATGGGCAGCGCGCTCGCGGCGCTGGATGCCGCGGGCTATGCGCGGGACATCGCGGGCGCCTGCCACGCCGCGTGGCTGGCCGACCAGCTCCACCGCCATCTGGAACGCCACAAGGACGGCGTGCCGGGACTGGTGCGCGATCCGCTGTTCGCGCGGCGGCGCAACGTGGCCGAGGAACGGCTCGTGCGGAGTTCCGAGGCGGCGGTGCTTTGGCTGGAGGCGCTGCGGGGTGCCGCCTTCGCCGTTCACCGGCTCGACGTGCTGCGGCGTGCCAGGATCGGGGGCCGGCAGGCGGCCGAGGCCTGGGCGACCGATCTGGTCGAGACGTATTTCTACTACCCGCGCATCGTCCGGCCGATCCTCGCCGCCGCCGACCCCGACGCGGCGACGGAGCCGGAAGCCGATGGCGGCATCCCGCCCGCGGGGATCGCGGCGAAGGCGGAATTGCTGCGCGCGCTGGGCCTCGCAGAGGCCGGGTAAGGGAGGACCTATCCGGCCGCGCCGCGCAGCGCGGCCGCAGCGGCGGGTGGTGCCAGCGTCGCGGACAGGGCCAGCACCGCACAGAGCAGCAGCAGATGCGGCCGCGGGCTCTCCCCCATGCCGGCCGCCTCGGCCGCGGCGACGCCGAACACCAGCACCGGTACCATCAGCGGCAGCACCAGCAGCGGCAGCAGCACGCCGGGCCGCCGCGCGCCCAGCGCGATCGCCGCCCCCGCCGTGCCGAGCAGCGACAGCGCCAGCGTTCCGGGCAGCAGCCCGAGCAGCAGGGCCGGAACCGCCGCCGGGTCCATCCGCAGCAGGATCGCGGCCGGGATCGCGGCCGCCAGCAGCGGCAGGCCGGTGGTCAGCCAGTGCGCCAGCGCCTTGGCCGTCGCGATCGCGCCCGGCGACAACGGTGAGAGCAGCAGCAGGTCGAGCGAGCCGTCCTCGGCCTCGGCCGCGAAGATGCGGTCAAGCGGCAGCAGTGCCGCCAGCAGCGCCGTCACCCACACCACGCCGGGGGCGATGCGGGCCAGCGTCTCGGGCGCCGGGCCGACCGCGAAGGGAAACAGCGCGGCCGCCACGGCAAAGAACAGCACGGCGGCGAGCGTGTCCGTGCCGTGGCGCAGCGCGAGGCGCAGGTCACGGGCGACCAGGGCGAGGAATGCGTTCACGCCAGCCGCAGCTCCGCCGCGTCCGGCAGCGGCAATGGCAGATGGGTCGCGGCGATGATCAGTCCGCCGCGCGCCCGATGCGCGGCCGCGATCTCCCCGAACCGGGCGACGGCGGCGGCATCGAGGCCGAGCGTCGGCTCGTCCAGCAGCCACACTGCACGCGGCGCGAGTGCGAGCCGGGCGAGTGCCACCCGCCGCCGCTGGCCGGTGGACAGCATCCGCACCGGCAGGTCCGCCACGGGGCGGAGCGCGAAGGCATCGAGCCCCCGTTCCACGGTCCCGTCCGTCATGCGGGCATGGAATTGCAGCGTTTCGGCTACCGTGAGGCCGGGCTTCAGCGCATCCAGCGGGCCGACCCAGGCCAGCCGCGCCGCATGGGCCGCCCGGTCCGCCAGCGCGTCCGCACCCTGCCACAGCAATTGCCCGGCATCCGGCCGCAACAGGCCCGCCAGCACGCGCAGCAGCGTGGACTTGCCCGCCCCGTTCGGGCCGGCGAGCAGCAGCGCCCCGCCAGCCGGCACGGCGAAGGACAGGCCGGCGAACACCGCCCGTTCCCCGCGGACCGCCGCAAGTTCCGATGCTTCCAGCACGCACCCAGCCAATGGACCGTCAACGCCCGGTATGGTTTAAGCCCGACGCGAAGTCACGCGGGTGCCGGCATGCGCCCGCCCCGGACGCCCCGGTTCGACGAAGGGAACCCGTATAGATGCGCATGATCGGGCAGGACAGCCTGAAGACCCGCCGGACACTGACGGTGGGGGGGAAGCGGTACGAATACTTTTCCATTCCCGAAGCCGCGAAGACGATCGGCGATGTCAGCCGCCTGCCCGTGACGCTGAAGGTGGTGCTGGAGAACATCCTCCGCTTCGAGGACGGCCGCTCCTACTTCGTGAAGGATGCCGAATCCATCGCCGAATGGCTGAAGAACGGCGGCACCTCCACCAAGGAGGTCCCCTTCCGCCCGGCCCGCATCCTGATGCAGGACTTCACCGGCGTGCCCGCCGTGGTCGATCTCGCGGCCATGCGCGACGGCATCCTCAAGCTCGGCGGCGACCCGCAGAAGGTGAACCCGCTGGTGCCGGTCGATCTGGTGATCGACCACTCGGTGATGGTGGACGTGTTCGGCCGCGCCGATGCGCTGGACAAGAACGTGGACATCGAGTTCGAGCGCAACGGGGAGCGCTACACCTTCCTGCGCTGGGGCCAGACCGCGTTCGACAATTTCCGCGTCGTGCCCCCCGGCACCGGCATCTGCCACCAGGTGAACCTGGAATATCTCGCCCAGGCGGTCTGGACCACGAAGATCGACGGCGAGGAGATCGCCTATCCCGACACGCTGTACGGCACGGACAGCCACACCACGATGGTGAACGGCATGGGCGTGCTGGGCTGGGGCGTGGGCGGCATCGAGGCGGAGGCGGCCATGCTCGGCCAGCCCATCGCCATGCTGATCCCCGACGTGATCGGCTTCAAGCTGACCGGCAAGCTGCCCGAGGGCGCGACCGCGACCGACCTGGTGCTGACCGTCACCCAGATGCTCCGCAAGAAGGGCGTGGTCGGCAAGTTCGTGGAGTTCTACGGCCACGGCCTCGACGACCTGGCACTCGCCGACCGCGCGACCATCGGCAACATGGCGCCCGAGTATGGCGCCACCTGCGGCTTCTTCCCGGTCGATAAGATCACGCTGGACTACATGCGCCTGTCCGGCCGCGATGAGGGGCGGATCGCCCTCGTCGAGGCCTATGCCAAGGCGCAGGGCATGTGGCGCGACACGAACACGCCCGACCCGGTCTTCACCGACACGCTGGAACTGGACATGTCCACGGTGAAGCCCTCCCTCGCCGGGCCGAAGCGGCCGCAGGACCGGGTGCTGCTGTCCAATGCCTCCACCGCGTTCCGGGAGGAACTGACCAAGAGCCTCGGCGTGCCGGCGAACGACGTGGGTGCCAAGGCGCAGGTCGCGGGCAAGAACTATTCGATCACCCATGGCGACGTGGTGATCGCGGCCATCACCTCCTGCACCAACACCTCCAACCCGTATGTGATGATCGCGGCGGGGCTGGTGGCGCGGAAGGCGAACGCGCTGGGGCTGACCGCCAAGCCCTGGGTCAAGACCTCGCTCGCGCCCGGCTCGCAGGTCGTGACCGAATACCTGGACAAGTCCGGCCTGACCCAGGACCTGGACGCGCTCGGCTTCCAGACGGTGGGCTATGGCTGCACCACCTGCATCGGCAATTCCGGTCCGCTCGACGACGACATCGTCGATGCGATCGAGGGATCAAAGCTGGTCGCGGTGTCGGTGCTGTCGGGCAACCGCAACTTCGAGGGCCGCGTGCATGCCAACGTGCGCGCGAACTACCTCGCCTCGCCGCCGCTGGTGGTGGCCTACTCGATCCTCGGCACGATGAACGAGGATATCACCACCGCGCAGATCGGCACCTCCAAGGACGGCAAGCCGGTCTACCTCAAGGACATCTGGCCGACGAACAAGGAGATCGCGGACGTGGTCGCCACCTGCGTGACGCGGCCGATGTTCGTGGAGCGCTACGCGGACGTGTTCAAGGGTCCGAAGCAGTGGCAGGAGATCTCGGTCGAAGGCGGGACCGAGACCTATCGCTGGTCGCCGACCTCCACCTACGTGAAGAACCCCCCGTATTTCGAGGGGATCACGATGGAGACGCGGCCGATCGTGGACATCAAGGGCGCGCGCATCCTCGCCGAGCTGGGCGATTCCATCACCACCGACCACATCAGCCCGGCCGGTTCGATCCGCAAGACCTCGCCCGCCGGCGAGTACCTGCTGGAACGGCAGATCCCGCAGAAGGACTTCAACAGCTACGGCGCGCGGCGCGGCAACCATGAAGTGATGATGCGGGGCACCTTCGCCAACATCCGCATCCGCAACGAGATGGTGCCGGGCATCGAGGGCGGCATCGCCAGGCACCTGCCGTCCGGCGAGACCATGCCGATCTACGACGCGGCCATGCGCTACCAGAAGGAAGGCGTGCCGCTGGTGGTGATCGGCGGCAAGGAATACGGCACCGGCTCCTCCCGCGACTGGGCGGCGAAGGGCACCATGCTGCTCGGCGTGAAGGCCGTGATCACCGAGAGCTTCGAGCGTATCCATCGCTCCAACCTCGTCGGCATGGGCGTGCTGCCGCTGGTGTTCCGCCAGGGCATGGACCGCAAGACCGCCGGCATCACCGGCGAGGAGATCCTCGACATCGTCGGGCTGGAGGCGGGGCTGACGCCGCGCATGGAGCTGACGCTGCGCATCCATCGCCCCGACGGCACCGTGGACGAGCTGCCGCTGCTCTGCCGCGTCGATACGGCGGACGAGGTCGAGTACTACCGCCACGGCGGCATCCTGCCCTACGTGCTGCGGGGCATGGCGGCCTGAGACCGGCGCGGGCCGCACCGATCCCGGTGCGGCCCGCTTCGTTTCCTTATTTCAGCCCGAAGCCCAGCGCGTTCAGTACCGCGCGCATCCGGTCCCGGCCCGACAGGCTGGCACCCGAGCCGACCCGGTTCAGCATCCGCGGCGCCCAGGCGGTGCGTCCCATCCCCGCCCGCTCCGAGAACGCGGCCAGCGTCTCGTCATAGTGGGCGATGTCGTCCGCCGCCTCCGTCCGGTATGCCTCCCGATGCAGCACCAGCGTCTGCGGCAGGCGCGGCTTCACCGCGCTCGGCACCGCCGGATCGGGCCGGCCGACCGTGAGGCCGAACACCGCGACAGCGTTGGGCGGCAGGTCCAGTTCCCGCGCCACCGCATCCGGCCTGTTGCGCAACGCACCGACATAGCAGGTGCCGAGCCCGAGCGATTCCGCGGCCACGACCGTGTTCTGCGCGGCGAAGGCGGCATCCGCGAGCGCGACCATGAAGCATTCCAGGTAGTCGAGCCCTTCCAGTCGTCTGCCATGCGCCCGGCCCAGCCGGTCCAGCCGCGACAGATCCGCGATCCAGCACAGCAACAGCGGCGCCTGGCGGACGAAATCCTGGTTGTTGGCGAAGGCGGCGAGCCGGTCGCGCCGTGCTGCGTCCTCCACCGCGACCACGCTCCAGGCCTGCATGTTGGAGGAGGTGGGCGCGGACTGGGCGGCGGCGATCAGCGTTTCCAGCGTGCCGGAAGGCAGGGGCGCGGGAAGGTAGGCGCGCACCGAGCGGTGGTTGAGCATCGTCTCGATCACCGCGTTGGGCGCCAGCGCCGCGAAGGGCACGGACTTCAGGCCGTAGCGTTCGGCGATCATGTGCGGTGCGGGTTCGACATCCATCCTCGGCTCCCAGGACCAGCCTACAATTCAGGACCTGGAACCCGAGGAATGGTCAAGCGATGCGGCCTGCCGGAACCCGGCCAGTTGGACGCAGCGTCCGCTTCTAGGCGGGCCGGACGCTGCTGAACACGGGACCGCCGGTCGAAACCTGCGCAAGGCTTGTCCGCCACGCGGTGGGACGCCGGATCAGGCCGAGCGGGATGAACGGAACCTGGTCCCACAGCGTGAGCTGCATCTGCGTGGCGATGGCCTTCTGCTGGTCGATATCGGCCGCTGCCATCCACGCATCGCGCAGCTCCTCCAGCCGCGGAATGTCCGGCCAGCCGAACCACGCCTTCGCCCCGTTCCCCCGCAACGGGACGTTGGTGGCTGGGTTCAGCATGTCCGCGCCACCGAAGCCCGAATGCATGATGTGCCAGCCGCCCTTGTCCGGGGACTCGCGGGACGCGCGGCGCTGCACCACCGTGCCCCAGTCCAGGACCTGATGGTCGAGGTTGAGCCCGGCCCGTGTCAGCGCATCGGCCGTGACCTGGGAGATCGCCTGCAGTTCCGACACGTCGGCGACGCCAAGGAAGACGATCCGTTCGCCGTTATAGCCAGCCGCCGCGAGATCCCGCTTCACCCGGCCGAGGTCGCGCGGGCCTGTCATCACCTCAAGCCCCGCCTCGGTGGCGAAGGTCGTGCCCGGCGTGAACGCACCGCAGCGGTCATTCCACATCGCCGTGTCGGTGCCCCCGGCCGCGGTCATCGTGTCGGTCTGGCTGATCGCGCCGAGCAGTGCGCGCCGCATGGCGACGTTGTCGAACGGCGCGACCGTGTGATTGAAGCGCAGGAACTGAAGCGCGCCGAGCGGATCGAGCACCGCCGTCCGGATCGCACGGTTGCGCCGCAGAAGGGGCATCAGGTCGGGTGTGGGGCGCTCCCACCAGTCGATCTCACCGGCGGCGAGTGCTGCCGCCGCGGTCGCGGGGTCCGGCATGATGCGCCATTCGACGCGATCGATCGCGGCCGTGCGCGGTCCGGCGAGGTAGCTGGTGGTGCCGTCCGTGCGCGGCACGTATCCGGCGAAACGCTCGTAGACAACCCGATCGCCCTGCCGCCATTCATCCGCCTTGAAGCGGTAGGCACCGGACCCGACCATCTCCGTCACCCGTGCCGTCGGCGCCGCCGCGGCGATCCGTGCGGGCATGATGGCCGGCAGGTTGGCGTTGGCCTTGCCCAGCGCATAGGGCAGCAGCGGGAACGGACGCTTCAGGCGGAAGCGGATGGTGCGGTCGTCGGGTGCGGACAGTTCCTCGGTCGCGGCGAACAGCGCGAGGCCCAGCGTATCGCGCTGGCCCCATCGTCGGAGGCTCGCCACGCAGTCACGCGCCAGCACCGGCTCGCCATCATGGAAGCGCAGCCCCTCGCGCAGCGTCAGCCGCCAGTCGCGACCATCGGGTGACACCGTGTGCCCGGCGAGCATCTGGTGGCGCGGCTGCAAATCCGCGTCGACCGCGAACAGCGTCTCGAAGATCGTCTGCGCATGCAGCGACGTGATGTAGGCGGTGGTCGCGATCGGATCGAGGATCGCGAGATCCGCCTGGGGAACGAAGCGCAACACGCGCGCGTTCGCCCGCGCGAGGCGCGGCGCGGCAAGACCGGCCGCGCCGGCGGCGAGCAGATGGCGGCGATGCATCATGGCGCAAGCCTCGACAGGAAAACCCATTCCTCGGTGGAGAAGCGGTGGATCAGCCACGCGCCATCGCGCTTGACCAGGCTGGCGCGGCCGATGCCGACCGATGGCGGGCGGCGCAGTCCGACCGGTCCGGACACCGGCGTCCCGTCGTCATGGGAATAGGTGGTGAGGAAGAAGGCGGCGTCGGCGCTGTCGTCCGTGAAGTGTTCGATCACGACGTTGGTGACGGCATGCATGGTGACGAGGCTGGGCGGACGCTTCTCAAGCGTGGCGACGATCCGCGCGCGGCCTTCAAGCAGCTCGCCCTTGCGCAACCACGCACCGTCCTCCGCGAAGCAACCGGCCTCCGCGGTGAAGTCGCGTGTGTCATGGAACTGGAAGACGCGCGCGATGAGATGCTGCGCGGCAAGCAACGCATCCTGGCATGCCGGATCGTGCACGTGGATATTCCCCCGAAGTGCCGGCGAGCCTATCGGGCCGGATATGGTGGCGCAATGTGACAGGATCGCTGTTCTGCACATGCACGAACGAGATCATCGTGTACGAAGCAGGATCACGCGCGCAGTCATATCCGTCCTGGAAAGGGTCACGAAGCGGGGCGGCGACCTTGCGGCACCGGCCCGGTTATGGTCCATCGCCCGCCCCTCCTGACGCGGCCATGCATCGCGCCAGCCGCAGCGCAGCAGGCACCGCGAGCAGGCACATCGCCGCCATGGCCCAGAAGGCATGTCCCGCGAAGGCGGCGTAGAGCGGACCCGAGGCGAGGCTGGCCGCCATCATCCATGCGCCCACGCCGAGCGCGGACAGCAGCGTCTGCCCGGTTGCCGCCCGCACGGCGGGCACGTGCTCCTGCACGAACCGCATGGAACCGAGATGCATCGCGCCGAAGGTCAGCCCGTGCAGCGCGCAGGACAGGGCGAGCGCGGGCAGCCATACCGTCTCGGCCAGGATGCCCCATCGCAGGATGCCGGCGGCCGCCGCCAGCAGCGCGAGCCGCACCGTGCCGATACGCTCCGCATACCGGCGCGCCAGGAGGAAGACGAGGATCTCGATGACAACGCCCTCGGCCCAGAGCAGGCCGACGATGGTCGCGTCATGGCCATGCGCGAGCCAATGCACGGCGGAGAAGCCGTAGAACAGCGCGTGGCTGCCCTGGACCAGTCCCGACACCACGAGCAGCGCGCGGATATCGGGGCGCCGCAGCAGCCCCAGGAAGCCCGCGCCGGGCGGCGTTGCGGCGGCTGTCGCGGCCGGCGTGCCGTCGTCGGGCAGCCATCGCGCCGTCAACGCGCCGGCCGCGCACGCTGCCAGAAGCAGCCACGCGACGATGCCGGTCCCTGCCGCATCGACCAGGATGCCGGTTGCGATCACGGCGACCAGATAGGCGAAGGAGCCGGTCGCGCGGACGAAGCCGTAATCGAAGCCGTGGCGCCGCGCGGCGCGGATGGTGATCAGCTCCGACAGCGGTCCTATCGGCCCGAAGCAGAGTCCCTGCAGGAAGGCGACGAGGACGAGTGCCCACGGCGTCGGCGCGACGGGGTAGAGCGCCACGGCAAGCGTGGCGAGGAGGCAGGCCGCGCGTAGCACGCGCTTTCGGTCGCCAAGCGCATCCGCGATCCGGCCGGCCATCGGTCCGCCGAGCAGGCGCGCGCCGGCCCCAAGCGCGAGGGAGACGCCAAGCAACTGGGGATCCAGCCCGTTCGCCGACAGCCATTTCGGCATGAACGCCATGCTGACCGCGAGCGCGGTGAAGGTGCAGGCGAGGAAGACCGAGGTGGCGGCGGCGGGGGACAAGGGGCCGGGACGTTAGACCGGCCGCGGAAGGAAAGGCAGGGGGCAAACGCGGTGCCGGACCAGCCTCCGCGCGCGTCCCGTCAGGCCGGCCCGAAGAAGCGGTTGAACTGCGCCAGCACCTCCTCCGGTGCTTCCTCCGCGAGATAGTGGCCCGAGGCCACCGGCCCGCCCGATACCTCCGCCGCCGCGTAGCGGCGCCACAGATCGAGCGGGTCGTACCACTGGCCGACCCGCCCCTTCGCGCCCCACAGCGCCAGCACCGGGCAGGCGATCTTCTCGCCCCGCGTGCGGCTTTCGCGATCCTGCTCCAGGTCGATGCCGACCGCGGCGCGGTAATCCTCGCAGATGCCGGTGATCGTGGCCGGGTCGCGCAGCGCGTCCAGGTAGTCGGCCAGCGCGTCGGGGGCGAAGAAGTCGCGTCCCTTCGGTTCGCGCGAGGTGTGCAGGAAGAACCACTCCTCCGGATTGGCGCCGATCATCGTCTCCGGCAGGGGGGCGCGCTGGGCGAGGAAGAACCAGTGCCAGTAGCCGAGCGCGAAGTTCATGTCCGTGCGTTCGAGGTGCTCGATCGTCGGCACGATATCGAGCATCGCAAGACGCTCGACCCGCTGCGGATGATCGAGGGCGAGCCGGTGCGCCACGCGCGCACCGCGATCGTGGCTGCCGATCCGGAACCGGTCGAAGCCGAGTTCTGTCATCAGCGCGACCAGATCGGCGGCCATGGCACGCTTGCTGTAATGCGCATGGTCCGGCGTGGCCGGCGGCTTGTGGGAGAAGCCGTAGCCGCGCAGGTCCGGACACACCACGGTGAAGCGCCGGGAGAGCGCGGGTGCGACGCGATGCCACATCGCATGCGTCTGCGGATTGCCGTGCAGCAGCAGCAGGGGCGGGCCGGAACCGCCGATGCGCAGCCGCATCTCGCCATCCGGCACCTTCACGCGGCGCAGGTCGAATCCTTCGAAGAACATGGCGTGCACCTCAGCAGGTCCGGTCGAAGGCGACGGCGCGCGTGCCGGTTTCGGCGCGGCGCCAGCATGCGGCGGTATCGAAGGCGGCGAGCAGCGGCGGCGTGGTCGCGCGGCTGTCCGCGTCCACCTCGATCAGCGCGACGACGGCGCGGCGGAAGGCGGCGGCGTCGTTCAGCACGCGCGCCAGATCCTCGTCGCGCCGGACGATGCGCAGCCGCAGCCAGTCCGGCGATTCGGTGACGAAGGGGGCCGGCACGCCGACGCCATCGTTGCCGAAGGGGATCAGGACGAGCCCGTCCGGCCCGACGAGGCGCGCGGCTTCCCGCGCCGTGGCGCGGGGCGGTTGCATGGTGGCCGGATGCAGCATCATTCCGGCGAGCGATGCGGCCTGGAGCGCGAAGGTCGCGGCGATCAGCGGCCCCCGCCAGGACAGGGTCGCCAGACCGCCGGCGGCGAGGATCGCCGCGAAGGGGGCGGCGAAGGCGAGGTAGCGCAGCTCGATCGGCGTGTTGTTGAACGCGAAGCCCAGCGCCAGCAGCCCGCACGGCGTGGCGGCGAGGGACATCAGCAGCAGCCAGCGTCCCTCCCGCGTGCCGATGCGCGACCAGCGCCACGCGACGATCCCGGCGAGCAGGGCGAGGAGGCCGGTCACCGCCGCCCCCACCACCGCACGCACGATGCCGTCCACATACAGCGGCAAACCGCCGAATAGCGCGGCGATCCCGTATTGGGCGAGCCGCATCAGGCTCGGCAGCAGGGCGAAGGGTGGAAACTGTCCGGTGCGGCTGTCGCGCTGCGCGAGGAAGAAGAACAGATCCGCCCCGATGAGCAGGACGAAGCCGATCCCGGCCGCGAGCCATACCGCCCAGGCGCGCCAGCGGGCCAGCAGCCGCCACGCGAGTGCCGCGGCCGCGGCGAAGGCGGTCAGGTAGTTGGTGAAGGTCGCCGCCCCCAGCGCCAGCCCGGCGCCGAAACCCGCGCGTGGCCCGCGGGCACGCAGCAGCAGCAACGTGCCGGCGAGGAGAAGGAGCTGCGCCAGCGCGAAGCCGCGCGCGATGGCGCCGGTATAGGTGAAACCGTAGGTTCCCAGGCACAGCAGCATCGCGGCGGCCGGCGGCACCTGCGCGGAACGTGCGAGCATCCCGAGCACGGCGAGCGCCGCCACCGCGAACAGCACCGACAGCATCCGCGTTTCCAGCAACCCGGTCCCCGCCAGCGCCCGCCAGCCCGCGGCGGCCCAGAAATAGAGTGGCGGGTGGACATCGGTGTGCCGCAGATCGGTCGCGATGGAAGCGGGCGTGCTGTGCCCCGCGAATATCCCGCGCATCGTGCCCGCGGCGAACACGCCCGCGGGCCATTCGGGCCGCGGCGTGCCGGCGGCGAGGAAGACGGTATAGTTCTCGTCGTACTCGGTGGAGCGCAGTACGGCGGTCGCTGTCAGGAGAACAGCCGCCAGCGCGAGAATCGCGGCCAGCAGCCTCCGGGGCGGCGCGTAGGAGAACAGCATGCGCGGGCTGCGGTAAAGCGCTGCACCGCACACTGCAAGCGTGTCGTGGCGGCGCGCCGGATTCAGAAGAACTTGTTGTTCACCGCGGGGAAGGCGGTGATGATCGGCTTGTCGCCGTCCCCCGCTCCGCGCGCGCCGATCCAGATTTTCTGGGATCCCCCATTCTTGGCGCCGCACGTTGCCAGCCCCACCCAGCTTAAATTGTATTTCTTCTTTAAGCTGTCATAGATATTCGAGGACGGGCCGGCGCTGAAGGTGTGCCAGTCGCGCCAGGCATCCGTCACCGCCGCCTTGACCTGATCGATCGACCATGTGTCCGGAAAGAACGTACCTGTCTTGGTCGCCCCGGAGATGGTGACATCGGCCATGTACACGTCCGGAAACCGAAGATCCTTGACGACGTTTGCCTTTTCGGGGGCCTTTCCGGCCGCGATCGTTGCGCTGAGGCAGTGCAGCCCGTTGATCTGCTTGCCGTGAAATTCACCTTGCATCACGTGCTTGTGGAAGGTGTTGGCGAAATTGGGCGACCCTGTTTCGGTCCCGCCCTTCGGAAGATTCTTCTTTTCCGGCACGGACATCCGCTCCTGTCGTCTGCGGATCATAAGCACGTCCCGTTTCCAACGGCAGGGTGAGGGCGCATCGGCTGTGATTTCGGTCACGTCAGGCGCATCCGCGGCGTGATCGGCGCAGCGGCCATGTCCACCGGGGCGGTGCCTTGCATCGCGCCGGGCCGCGGCGCGGAGAGGGCGGCAAACTGGTGCTATTGATGCGGCGATACTGCTAGCGTCGTCACCGTCGATTGCCGCCTGAATCGCACATTGTGAGCCCGCGCATGTTGCAGACCCTGACCGCCACCACGCCGCCACCGGTCTTTTCCGTCGTGGTGCCGGCGTACAACGAGGAAGAGGGCCTGAGGGCGCTGCAGGCGCGGCTGTCGGCGGTGATGAACGCAATCGGCGAAAGCTGGGAAGTCATCTACGTCAACGATGGATCGACCGACACGACACTCGCCGTGCTGCGCGCCATGCGCGCCGAGGATCCGTCGGTGGCGGTGGTCAATCTCAGCCGCAATTTCGGCAAGGAGATCGCGACCACCGCAGGCCTCGACCACGCCACGGGCCAGGCCGTGATCGTGATCGACGCCGACCTCCAGGACCCGCCCGAGGTGATCCCGGAACTTGTCGCGAAATGGCGGGAAGGCTTCGACATGGTCTATGCCCAGCGCCGCGAGCGTGAAGGCGAGACCTGGCTGAAGAAGGCCACGGCTGCGGCATTCTACCGGATGATGGCGCGCACCGGCCGCGTGCGCCTGCCGCGCAACGTGGGCGATTTCCGCCTGATGTCGCGCCGGGCCACGGACGCGCTGCTGCAACTGCGCGAACATCACCGTTTCATGAAAGGCCTGTTCGCCTGGGTCGGCTTCCCGAGTGCGGCCGTGCTGTACGATCGCGCGCCCCGGCATGCGGGCACCACGAAGTGGAACTACTGGAAGCTGTGGAACCTCGCCATCGAGGGGATCACCAGCTTCACGGTCATGCCGCTCAAGGTCGCCACCTATCTCGGCCTGATCGTGGCGGTGTTCGCCTTCCTCTATGGCGCGCAGATCGTGCTCAAGACCCTGCTCTTCGGCAATCCGGTCGCCGGCTATCCGAGCCTTCTGGCGGTGATCCTGTTCCTCGGCGGCGTGCAGCTCATGACGCTGGGCGTGATCGGTGAGTATCTGGGCCGCGTGTTCAACGAGACCAAGGCGCGTCCGCTTTATATCGTCGAGCGCCACGAGCCGAGCCGCGTCAGCGCGCCGCAGCCGGCCGCTTCGGGGACCACCGTATGATCGGACGTCGTTCCGCCCTTGCCCTGCCGTTGCTCGCGGTCGCGCCCAGGGCGCGGGCGGCGCTCCCCGGAGATCGCGCGGCGCGGCTGCGGCGCGGCCTGAACGTCACCAACTGGTTCCGCTTCCCGCGCGCGATGAGCCCGGAATTCTTCCGCACCTACGTCTCGGACGCGGAGATCAGGCAGTTCCGTGCCTGGGGCTTCGACTACATCCGCCTGCCCGTGCAGCCGGAGCTGCTGCGCGACGGCAATGGCCGGTTCCTGCCGGAACGCTTCGCCGCCGTCGTCACGGCCGTCCGCCGGTTGCAGGCCGGTGGATTGGCGGTGATGGTCGAGCTGCATCCGCATCGCTGGCAGCTTGAGACGCAGGAGGCGCATCGCCGCGCGCTGACCGCGACGTGGCGCGCGCTCGCGGAGCGGCTGGCGCCGCTCGACCCGGATGCGACCTTCGCGGAGATCCTGAACGAGCCGGTGTTCGACAAGGCCCCGGACCGCTGGCAGGCCCTGCAGGCGGAGGTCGCGGCTGCCATCCGCGCCGCGATGCCGCGACACACGATCATCGCCACCGGCCATCACTGGAGCAACCTGGACGGGTTGCTGGCGCTGCGGCCGCTTCCCGATCCGAACGTCGCCTACACGTTCCATTATTACCGCCCCATGTTCTGGACCACGCTCGGTGCCGCGTTCGGCACCCGCGACAAGGACGCGGTGGCCCGCATCCCCTGGCCGCAATCCGACCCCGAGGCCTGCAAGAACGCCGGCCAGACATCGGTCGAGCAGACGCGCAAGCAGATCGCCTTCCATTGCAGCGGCAAATGGGATGCCGCACGCCTGCGGGCAGAGATGGAATCCGCGCGCAACTGGGCGCAGCGTCATGGCGCGACCGTCATCGCCAATGAGATCGGCGTTTCCGGGCGCATCGCGGCCGCGAGCCGGGAGGCGTATCTGCACGACGTCCAGGCCGCGCTGGCCGCCAACGATATCGGCTGGGCGCTGTGGGGCTACGAGGACGCGATGGGGCTGGGGCGGCAGAAGGACCGGCGCGGCCGGGTCACGGTGGCGCGGGACGTGCTGCGCGGCCTGGGGCTGAACCTCGGCTGATACTTGTGCTGCCCCCGCCGGTCGCATGGTGCGCGGAGCTGGAGGGGTGGGCGCACTGAACGAAGAATCGTCATTGTTGCGCCGCAGCATCCGTCTTGCGGCGGGGGAGGGGCGCGGCTACATCTCACTTTGAACGATGCGTGCGCCGCATTGGCACGTGGCCGCAACCCCTCGGAGCAGAGCATGGCGAAGAAGCCCGAAACGCCGTTCGAATTCGATTTCACCAAGCTCCTGTCCGAGTTCAAGCTGCCCGCGGCGCCGGATATGGAAGCGTTCCTGGGCTATCAGCGCCGCAACATGGAAACGCTGTCCCAGGCCAACCGGGTCGCGCTGGAAGGCGCGCAGGCGGTGGCCAAGCGACACATGGAGATCGCCCAGCAGGCCATGGCGGAACTGACGGAGGCGATGAAGGCGATCGCCACCGCCGACGCGCCGCAGGCCAAGGCGGCCAAGCAGGCGGAGCTGGTCAAGACCTCCTACGCCAAGGCCGTGTCGAACATGAAGGAGATCGCCGACCTGATCCAGCGTGCCAACAGCGAGGCGCTGACGCTGATCAACCGCCGCTTCGCCGAGGCGATGGACGAGGTCAAGGCGATCGCGGAGAAGTCCGGGCGCTGACACGTTCTCCCCGCGCGGCCCGGCGGCCGCGCGGAATGACGCTCAGCGCGCCGCGAAGGTGTCGCAGGCCTGCACGTTGCCGCTGTCGAAGCCGCGCTTGAACCAGGTCATGCGCTGCTGGCTGGAGCCGTGGGTGAAGGTCTCCGGCCGCACATAGCCCTGCTGCTGCCGCTGGATGTGGTCATCGCCCACCGCCGCGGCGGCGTTCAGCGCCTCCTCCAGGTCGCCGGCCTCCAGGATGTTGCGCGCGCGCTGGGCGTTGTTGGCCCAGACGCCCGCGAAGCAGTCGGCCTGGAGTTCGAGCCGGACGGTCAGGGCGTTGCCTTGTGCCTCGCTCACCTGCTGCCGCATCCGGTCGAACTGCGGCAGGATGCCGAGCAGGTTCTGCACGTGGTGGCCGACCTCGTGCGCGATCACGTAGGCGGCCGCGAAATCGCCCTTCGCGCCGAGCTGGCCGAGCATCTGCGCCATGAAGTCGAGGTCGATGTAAACGCGCCGGTCGTTCGGGCAGTAGAAGGGGCCGACCTGCGCCTGCGCGGTGCCGCAGCCCGAATGCGTCGCGCCGCTGAACAGCACCAGCGTGGGCTTTTCGTACTGGCGGCCCGCGCGGGCGAACTGGGCATCCCAGACACGTTCGGTCTCGCCCAGGACCTGGGCGACGAAGCGGCGTTCGGCATCGTGCTGGCCGGCGGTCTGCGGCTGCGTCTGCTGCGGGGCGACGCCCGGGTCACCGCTGCCGCCGACGATGCCGGACAGGTCCACGCCGAAGAACAGGCCGATGAGCAGGATGGCGATGCCGCCGATTCCGCCGCCGATGCGGATGCCGCCCCCGCGCCGCATCCCGCCGCCGAATCCTCCGCCGCGCCGGTCCTCGACATTGGTGCTCTCGGGGCCTTCAAGCCGCATGATCGTTCTCCTTGGCGGAGAAGATAGACCATTTTCCCCGGCGCTACAGGCCGCGCGATTCGAACCGGTCGCCGGGGGCGAGCATCTCCGCCCGCAGCAGCGACATCCGCGCCGCCGGATCGTCCAGCAGCACGGCGCGCAGGAAGGCCGCGCAGAGTGCGGCGGTGCGCGGATGGTAGGTGGGGTCGGCCCAGCGCGCGCCGGCCGCGGGCTCATCTGCGAAGGAGCCGTGGGCCGCGCCGTCCAGCACCGCCAGCGCCGCCGGGACGGTGGAGCTGCGATAGGGGATCTGCCGGTCCTCCGGCGTCACGCCCTCGACATAGCCGCGATCCTGCGTGCCGGTGACGTAGAGGATCGGCGCGGCCATCCGCGCGAAGGCGAGCCGGGGCGGCAGGCCGAGCGCGCCCGTCGGCGACAGGGCGATGCCGGCCGCGAGCCGCGGATCGGGAAGCGGCGGCAGGTCGTCACGCACGCCCGGCAGCCGCTGGCCCAGCATGTGCTGCACGGTCCAGGCCCCGAAGGAGTGCCCCGCGATGGCCGCGCGCTGCGCATCGACGCGCCCGCGCAGCTCCGGCCGGGCGTCGAGCGTATCGAGCACGAAGCTCGCGTCATGCAGCCGTGCGACGGCGTTGCCGACATCGAGCATCGCGGTGGCGAGCGCGATCCGGCGGTCCGCCGCATCCTGCCAGACGGCGGCATCCGTTCCCGGATGCTGCAGGTGGATGGCGACGAACCCGGCCCCGGCGCAGGCGCGGCCCAGATAGCCCAGCCCCGCGCGGGAGCCGCCGAGCCCGTGCGAGATCAGCACCGCCGGGGCGGGCGCATCCTGCTCCGGCAGCCGCACCAGCACGGGCAGGGTCCGGTCGCGCCGCGCGTCGCGCCACATGGCCGGCTGCGCCCGCGCGCCACCCGCCAGCGCGAGCGCGGTCAGCAGGGTGCGGCGGCGGATGGAAGGCATGGCCCTATCGCAGGCGGGATGCCTCCGCCGGGCAAGGCACAACCTTGTCAGGTGGCGCAGTGCAGCCTCATCCAGCCGCGGATCGCGCGGCCGGGGGCGAGGGGGCGCATCGGGCCGTAGGCGGTAAGGTCGGGCCGGTTGGCGACGTTGGGCACATGGCTGACCGGCTCGACGCAGACCACCGGATCCTGCGCCGGCACATAGACATGCAGGTTTCGGAACGCGCCGCCCGCGGTGATGGCGAGGCCGTCCAGCCGTGCCTGTCCGTCCCATCCCGCCCAATGCCCGTCATGGCCCAGTCGCGCCGCCAGCCTGCCGTGCATGCCGGTGGCGGGGGCGGCGGTGGTGGGCAGGGTGCGGGCATCGGCGCCGAAGGCGGCCGTGGCGGCGAAGCGCAGCGTCGAATCCGGCCGGCGCGGGAACCACGGATGCAACCCGATCCCGACCGGCACCGCATGACGGCCGCGGTTGACCACGGAAAGCGTCATCGTCGCGGCCCCGGCCGCGAAGCCGATGTCGAATGTCGCGGCGATCCGCCAGGGCGGCCGGTGCGCCGCCACGGCAAGCGTGATGCCGCCCGCGCGGCGGCGCACCACCCGCCATGGCATGTCGCGCAGGAAGCCATGGATGGCGGTGCGGTCCTCCGGCCGGTTGATCGGCAGGCGCCAGGTCCGGCCGCGGGTGCGCAGCCTTCCGCCGTCCAGGCGGTTGGTCCAGGGCGCCATCAGGAAGCTGCCGGAACCGGAGGGGTGATGCGTGCGGATATCCGCCTCCCGGGCGGGGCGCAGCAGGTCGCGCCCCCGGAAGGTCAGCGACGCGATCCCCGCCCCGGATTGCGGCAGCAGCACCGCCCGGAAGCCGCCGCCCGCGACGACGGCCCGGCGCATCAGCCGAAGAGTTTCGCGGGCGAAGGCTCGGACCGCGAGTACTCCATCGCGCAGTATGCGCCGCCCTGGTAGCGTTCCTCGACCGGATCGCCGCTGACCTGGCCTTCGAGCTGGCCGGCAAAGGGATCGGCGCTGTCCTGGGGCGTCCAGCCGACCAGATCGCGCGAATCCGTGCGCCAGAAGCTGCGGGAATTGGCCGACGCACCCCAGACCACGGCCGTGCCCGTGCGCGGCGCGAGCACGCAGCGCGCGACCAGCCGGCAGAGATCGGCATAGGACAGCCAGGTGGACAGCATCCGCGCGTTCACCGGCTCCGGAAAGCAGGAGCCGATGCGGATGTTCACGTTCTCCACGCCGTGCTTGTCCCAGTACATCCGGCCCATCAGCTCGGCATAGGCTTTCGACAGGCCGTAATATCCGTCGGGCCGGAACTGGCAGTCGTGGTCGAGCGGTTCCGTGCGCTCATGGAAGCCGATGGAATGGTTGGAGGAGGCGAAGATGACGCGCGCCTTCTCCCGCCGGGCGGCTTCGTAGATGTGATACAGGCCGCGGATGTTGGGGCCGATCACTTCCTCGAACGGCTTTTCCACCGACACGCCGCCGAAATGCAGGATCGCGCCGCAGCCTTCCGCCTGCCGCAGGATCGCCGGGCCGTCGTTCAGGTCGGCCTTCACGAAGCTGGTGCCCTTGGGCAGCGTGTCCGGATACGGGACGATATCGGTCAGCCGCAGCGTCCAGCCCGCGCCGGCGAGCACGGGGGCGAGCTGGCGGCCGAGCGCGCCGGACGCGCCGGTGAGCAGGACGGGCTTGGAGGGAACGGTCATGGCGCCTCTCGATCTTCGATCGGGGAAGTGTAGCGTGCCGGGCGGCCGGACGCGTCAGTGGATCTCCGGTTCCGGCGTGGGCGCGGTGCCTTCCAGGAAATCGTAGTCGCAGCCTTCGTCCGCCTGGCGCACATGCTTCAGGTGCAGCGCGGTCCAGCCGCGGGCGAAGCGTTCCGGCGGCGGCGTCCAGGCGGCGCGGCGGCGGTTCAGCTCATCGTCGGGGATCTTGAGGTCGATCCGCCGTCCCGGCACGTCGAGCGAGATGATGTCCCCGTCGCGCACCAGGGCAAGCGGGCCGCCGACATGGCTTTCGGGCGCCACATGCAGCACGCAGGTGCCGTAGGACGTGCCGGACATGCGCGCATCGGACACGCGCACCATGTCGCGGATGCCGGCGGCGAGCAGCTTCTTCGGCAGCGGCATCATGCCCCATTCCGGCATGCCCGGTCCGCCCTTGGGCCCGCCGCTCTTGAGCACCAGGACGGAGTCCGGCGTCACGTCGAGATCGGGGTCGTCGAGCTTGCGCGACATCTCGTCGTAATTCTCGAACACCACGGCCGGGCCTTCATGGCGCAGCAACCTGGGGTCGGCCGCGCTGTGCTTGATGACCGCGCCGTTGGGCGCGAGCGATCCGCGCAGCACCGCGACGCCGCCTTCGGTCTGCAGCGGATTGTTCAGTGGGCGGATGACCTGTTCGTCATAGACTTCCGCGCCCGCCACGTTCTCACCCATCGTGTGGCCGGTGACGGTGTTGGCCTCCGCATCGAGGAAGGGCAGCAGCCGGTTGAGGAAGGCGCGCGACCCGCCCGCGTAGAAGAAATCCTCCATCAGATAGGTGTCGCCGTTCGGCCGGACGTTGGCGATCAGCGGCACGCGGCGGCTGATCGCATCGAACCGGTCGAGGTCGAGCGACAGCCCGCCGCGGCGCGCCATGGCGATCAGGTGCGGGATGGCGTTGGTCGAACCGCCGAAGGCCATGGTCGCGGCCACGGCATTGTCCACGCTGCCCTGGGTCAGCATGCGCGCGGGCGTCAGGTCCTCCCACACCATGTCCACGATGCGGCGGCCGGCGGCGGTGGCCATGCGGCCATGATTGGCGTCGGCGGCGGGGATCGAGGACGCGCCGGGCAGCGCCAGGCCCAGTGCTTCGACCGCCAGCATCATCGTCGCCGCGGTGCCCGCGGTCATGCAGGTGCCGAAGCTGCGGGCGATGCCCATCTCCATGTCCTTCCACTGCGTCGGCGTGATCACGCCCGCGCGCAGGTCGGCATGGTACTTCCATACATCCGATCCGCTGCCGAGCTTCCTGCCCTGCCAGTTGCCGGACAGCATCGGCCCGGCCGGGACGAAGATGCAGGGCAGGCCGGCGGACAAGGCACCCATCACCAGCCCGGGCGGGGTCTTGTCGCAGCCGCCCAGCAGCACCAGCCCGTCGCAGGGCTGGCTGCGCGCCAGCTCCTCCGTCTCCATGGCCAGCAGGTTGCGGTACAGCATGCTGGTCGGCTTCATGTACTGCTCGGTCACCGGATGCGCGGGCAGTTCCACCGGGAAGCCGCCCGCCTGCCACACGCCGCGCTTCACCTCCTCCGCCCGCGTGCGGAAATGCGCGTGGCAGGGGGACAGGTCGGACCAGGTGTTGATGATGCCGATCACCGGCTTGCCGCGGAAATCCTCCTCCGCGTAGCCCATCTGCAGCATGCGGCTGCGATGCCCGAAGGCGCGCAGGTCATCGACACCATACCAGCGATGACTGCGGAGTTCCTCCGGCCGTTTGCGTCTTGCCATGACCCTTGCGTTCCCCTCGCGTTGCCGGTGAGGCTGCCACGTGATACATCACCGGACAATGGCCGCACGCGGGAGGAAGCCGGGCGTGTTGAAGCCGGTGCCGGTTTCGCCGATTCCGGCGGAGGAGGCGCTGCCGCTGGCCGAACGCGTCTATCGCCGTATCCGCGATGCCATCGCGACCGGCGCCCTGCCGCCGCGCGGGCGGCTCAGCGAACGCGAACTCGCCGATACGCTCAATGTCTCGACCAGCCCGGTGAAGGCGGCGCTGCGGCGGCTGGAAGCCGAAGGCATGGTCGTGACCGAACCGCGCCGCGGCACCTGGGTCGCCTTCGCGCCGGAGAAGCTGCACGAGATGGGCGTGATCCGCGCCGCGCTGGAAGGCGTGGCCGCGCGACTGGCCGCGGAGCGCATCACGGATGCGCAACTGGCGGAGCTGCGCGGCGTGCTGGAGGAGCTGCGCCGCGCCACCGCCGCTGGCCGGACGGCAGCGCTCGCCGAAGCCAATGACCGTTATCACGGGCTGATCCTGGAGGCGGCGGACAACGTGTTCCTGTCGAACGCGGTGCGCGCGCTGCAGGGCTACTACCGGATGACCCGCAACCGCATGCAGTCCGTGCCGCTGGAAGCGGCCAGGGCGATGAAGGAACACGTCGCCATCTTCGAGGCTGTCAGGCGGCGCAACCCCGCGGGCGCGGAAGCGGCGATGCGTGCGCATATCGCGCGCTCCGTGGACACGCTGTGGGGCATGATCGGTGCCGCGAACCGCAAGGAATCCGCATGAACGAGGACACCCGCCGGAAGCTCGCTTCCGTTTCGACCGCAACGCTGACCACGGTTCTGTTCAAGCGCGGCTTCCGCAACGTGTTCCTGCAGGGGCCGGTGCCGCTGAACCCGGACGCGCCGCGCATGGTGGGGCCGGCCTACACGCTGCGCACCATCCCGGCGCGCGAGGACCTCGACGTGCTCGACGTGTTCAAGGATCCCGCGCATCCGCAGCGCAAGGGCGTGGAGGAATGCCCGCCGGGGTCCGTGTTCGTGATCGAAAGCCGCGGCGATGCGCGCGCGGCGAGCGCGGGGGGCATCCTGGTCACGCGGCTGATGCGGCGCGGGGTGGCGGGCGTGGTCACGGATGGCGGCTTCCGCGACAGCCCGGAGATCGCGCAGATGGACTTCCCCGCCTACCACCTGCGCCCGTCCGCGCCGACGAACCTGATCCAGCATCATTGCGTCGCACTCGACGTGCCGATCGCCTGCGGCGGCGTGGGCATCTTCCCTGGCGACATCATGGTGGGCGATGGCGAGGGCGTGGTCTGCATTCCCGCCCATCTCGCCGACGAGGTTGCGGCGGAGGGATTCGAGCAGACCGCCTATGAGGATTTCGTGCAGGACCGCGTGGGCGCGGGCCACACGATCCGCGGCCTCTACCCGATGACCGATCCCGCCAACCGCCCGCTGTTCGAGGCGTGGCGCAAGGACAACAAGCGCTGACCCTCGCGGAGGCAACGGCGCCTGTCCCAACCTGAGGAGAGAGACGTCATGACCGTCCGTCGGCGTGCGCTGCTTGCCGCCCCCGCCCTGCTGACCATCGCCCGCGCCCAGGCGCAGGCGGCCTTCCCCAGCCGCCCTGTCCGGTTCGTCGTGCCCTACACGCCGGGCGGTGTGTCCGACATCACCGCGCGGCTGATCGCCGAACCGCTCGCCGCCGCGTGGTCCGTGCCCGTGCCGGTGGAGAACCGCGCCGGGGCGGACGGCGTGATCGGGACCGAGATCGTCGCCCGCGAGGCGGCGGACGGGCACACGCTCGGCCTCGTCTCGGTCGGGCATCCGATCAACGCCGCGTTCTACAAGCTGCCCTTCGACACGCTGCGCGACTTCAGCTTCGTGACGCAGACCACATCGACACCGCTCGTGCTCTGCGCGCCCAAGGACTTCGCGCCGAACACGCCCAACGAACTGGTGGAATACGCGAAGAAGAATCCCGGCGTGACCTTCGCCGGAACCTCGGGCGTGGTGCGGCTGGCGCCGCTGCTGTTCGCGCAGCAGGCGGGCGTCGAGATGGAATACGTGCCGTATCGCGGCAGCACCCAGGCGCATCCGGACCTGATCGCCGGCCGCGTGAACATCATGTTCGACACGGTGCCGGCCGCCCTGCCGCATATCCAGTCCGGCGCCCTGAAGGCGCTGGCGACCACGGGGGCGAAGCGTGCGCCGCAGCTTCCGGACGTGCCCACCATGTCCGAAGCGTTCCGGCCAGACTTCGAGGCTTCGACCTGGGGCATGGTGATCGCGCCTGCCAACCTGCCCGCCCCGATCCTGGCCAAGCTCAACGCCGACTGCGTTGCCGCGCTGAAGCGCGCCGACGTGACGGAGAAGCACCGGGCGCTCGGGGCCGAGGTCACCACCGGATCGCCCGAGGACGCGCGGCGCCTGGTGGAAAGCGAGCTGCGCAAATGGGGCGAGGCGGCGCGCGCGGCGGGGATCAAGCCGCAGTAGCGGCGCGCGCAGCGGCCGTATCGCCCGCTGCCCTTTACGCCCGCGCCCGCCGCGCTAGCGTGCGCGGATGCGAACCATCCAGGACATGGCGGCAGCGCTCGACACGGGCGCGACCACCGCACGCGCGCTCGTCGAGACCAGCCTCGCCCGCATCGCCGATCCGGGCGGGGAGGGGCGCCGCGCCTTCCTCAAGGTCGATGCCGACCGGGCGCGCGCGGTCGCGGATGCGATGGATGCATTGCGCCGCGCAGGCCGCGCGCCGGGCCCCTATGCCGGCATCCCCACCGCCTTCAAGGACCTGACCGACCTTGCGGGGGAGCCCACGCCGGCGGGCTCGGTCGTGCTGGCGGATGCCGCCCCGGCGAAGCGGGATGCGCCGGTCGCCGCGCGCATGTTCGCCGCGGGCTTCGTCGGGCTGGGCCGCACCAACATGGTCGAATTCGCCTTCGGCGGCGTCGGCCTCAACCCGCATCACGGCACGCCCGCTTCCCCCTGGGACCGCGCCACCGCGCCGCGCGTGCCGGGCGGGTCGTCCAGCGGCACGGCGGTCGCCGTGGCGGATGGCATGGTGCCGGTGGGGCTGGGCACGGATACCGGCGGGTCCTGCCGCATCCCCGCCGCCTGCTGCAACATCGTCGGCTGGAAGCCCACCGCGCGCCGCGTGCCGCTGACCGGCATCCTGCCGCTGTCCGCCTCGCTCGACAGTGTCGGCCCGCTCGCCAACACGGTCGCGGACTGCGCGATCGTCGATGCGATCTATGCGGGGGAGACGCCGCGCCTGCCCGAACCGGCGAACCTGTCCGGCCTGCGCATCGGCCTGCCGCAACGCATGGTGCTGGACGGCATGGACACCACGGTCGCGAAGGCGCTGGAGCGTGCCTATGCCGCGCTGGCCATCGCCGGGGCGCGGCTGACCGAGATCGCGCTTGATGAGCTGGACGAGGTGCCCGCGATCAATGCCAGGGGCGGCATCACCATGCCGGAAGCGTATCACTGGCACCGCAAGCTGCTGGCGGAGAGGGGCGACCGCTACGATCCGCGCGTGCGGGCCCGGCTGGTGGCGGGGGAGACCATGCCGGCGGCGGACTACCTCGACGCGCTCGCGGCGCGTGCGGACCTGATCGCACGCACGGACCGGCTGACCGCGGAGTTCGACGTGCTCGCCCTGCCGACCCTGCCGATCGTGCCGCCCACCATCGCGGAGGCGAGCGCCAGCGACGACGACTACCGCCGCATCAACCTGCTGATGCTGCGCAATTCGAACTGGGTGAACATGCTGGACCGCTGCGCCATCGCGCTGCCCTGCGGTGAGCCGGGCGGCCCGCCCGTCAGCCTGATGCTGGTCGGCCACCGCATGCAGGATGCGCGTCTGTTCGCGATCGCCGCCGCGGTGGAGGAACTGGTTTCCGGCCGGGAGGAACCCGCCGCCCGCCGCACGCTACTGGCTTGACCAGACGATGCGGTGCATCCAGGCCACCTCCGGCAACTCGAAGCTGTAGTCCGGATAGGCCGGGTTGAGCGATTTCAGCTCGATGCGCCGTGCCGACCGGCGCACGAGCTGCTTGGCCATCACCTCCCCCGCCACGGTGCGCACCACCACGCGGTCGCCGCGTCGGATGGGGGCGGCGGGGGAGACGATCACCGTGTCGCCCTCACGGAACACCGGCTCCATGGAATCGCCGGAAATCTCCAGCGCATAGGCATTGGTGTCGCCGACATCGGGCAGCCCGATCTCGTCCCACGCGCCGCCCACGGGAAAACCGGAATCGTCGAAGAAGCCTTCGCCGCCCGCCTGGGCCAGACCGATCAGGGGGATGCGCCGGCTTGCCGGATTGCGCTGGAAGGCGGGCAAGGGCGCGCTGCCGGTGACGAGGGAGGAGAACGCCTCCAGGCTTGCGCCGGTCGCGGCGAGCACCTTGGCGATGCTCTCCGTGGACGGCCAGCGCGGCCGCCCGTCCGGGCCGGTGCGCTTGGAGGGGTTGAACGCCGTCGGGTCGAGCCCCGCCTTTCGTGCGAGGCCCGACGCGGACAGGCCGTATTCGGCCGCGAGTGTGTCGATCGCGCGCCAGACTTCGCTGTGCTGCATGGGCGGATGATCGCAGGTCCGCATCGTTTTGGCCAGAGGTTTTAGGAACCGAAGCGCATATTAGGCTTGATATCCTCTGCGACTCCTAGTTATATTTTCCTACATAAAAGCAACCCACGCGCGCAGGAGTATCGTCCATGATCGCCATCGCAAGCCGTATCGGGACCCGGGCCGGCGCGGCCGCCGTGGCCCATGCCGAGCCGTTCCGGTCGGCGGAGGAGGCGTGGTTCTGGACCATGGCGGCCCTGATCGCCCGCCGCGATGGCGCCCGGTATGTGGCCGGGCTGGCCAGGGCGGTGCGGCCCTGCGAGCCCGACGACGTGGTCAAATGCCTCGACCGGCTGTGGCGGCAGCGGCGGATCGATCTGGTCCACGCCCGCATCCTGCGCATCTGGGGTGAGCGCGGGACCGCACCCGACGCGCGCATCCCGGCCGAACGCAGCGATCTGCGCATCTGGAACGAGGCACTGTCCCGGCTGGAATGGGCGCTGCGCGCCAAGGGGATCGTGGCCTGAGCCCATGGGGGCCAGATCCTCCGCGCCCGACCGGCAGTTGGTCTGGATCGGCTTCGGCGGCCGCGCCGATCAGCCCTGGCTGTGGCTGCTGCGGCCGGGCTTCCGCCATTGCTTCGCGCTGCTGCGCGATCCTTCGGGCTGGACGCTGCTCGACCCGCTGTCCGGGCGGCTGGTGGTCACGCATCTGCCGGCACCGGAAGAGGCGGATGTGCCGGGCCGTTACCGGCGCGCGGGGTTCCGCGTGCTCGGCCCGTTCCAGCCGGCACCGCCGCGCCCGTCGCTGCTGCCGCCGCTGCTGCCCGCGTCGTGCGTGACCGTGTGCCTGCGGCTGCTTGGCCGGCGGGCGGCGGTGGTGACGCCGCGCGGGCTGCATCGGTATCTCGCGCAATCTGAGAAAAAAATCTTTACAGCAGCGATTTCGTAGGATATTAGTCACCGCATCAACGGGCGATCCATGCCCGTTGTGTCGTTTCCCGTTCCCCTCCGTCTTGCCGAAGGCCCCGTGGCACCCGCCGCGGGGCCTTCGGTCCTTTTTGGGCGTGGGTTCCGGGGAACGCCGGGCGCGAGAGGGAGGATCGCATGGGCGGGCTGTTCCGTACGCCGAAGATCGCAACGCCGCGGGCCGACGACACGGCCGCCGGGGCCCAGGCCATCGCCGCCAGGGCGGCCGACGACGCGGAGGCCGAGGCCCGCCGCCGCAACCTTGCCCGCAACCGCACCGGCCTCGGCGGCACCATCGCCACATCCGGCCGCGGGGTGCTCGCTCCGCTGCCGGCCGCGCTGGCCGCCGCGCGCAAGTCCCTGCTGGGCGAATGACCATGACGCCGGAAGCCCTTTTGGCCCGCTACCGCACCGCGCGCGAACGCCGCCGCCCGTGGGAGAGCCTGTGGCAGGAATGCTACGACCACGTGCTGCCGCGCACTCCCGGCGCGGGCGGCCCGACCCTGTATGACGGCACCGCCGCGGACGCGGCGGAGCAGCTTGCCGCCTCGCTGGTCTCCCAGCTCACCCCGGCCTGGAGCCACTGGTTCGCGCTGTCCCCCGCCCGTGCAGGCGCCGGGGACGAGGCGGCAATCGCGCCCGTGCTGGAGCAAGCGGCGGAGACGCTGCAAGGCCATCTCGACCAGGCGAATTTCGCCGTCGAGATCCATCAGGCCTTCCTCGATCTGGTCGTGACCGGCACCGCGGTGCTCGCGGTGGAGGAACAGGCGCCGGGGGCCGCCTCCGCCTTCCGCTTCGCCGCCATCCCGTTGCGGGAAGCGGTGCTGGAGCAGGGACCGTCCGGCCGTCTCGACACGGTCTATCGCGCCGCGCGGCTGGCGGAGGCGGATATCCGCGCCCGCTACCCCGGTGTGCGGCTTCCGGCCCGGCTGCGCGGCGGCGAAGCAGATGACGAACCCGCCCTGCTGCCGGTGATCGAGGCGACCTGGCCGGACCGCGACGCCATCCGCTTCATGGCCGTGCTGGCGCCGGACGATGCGCCCCCGACCCTGCTCGCCGAGGGGCACTTCCTGGAAAGCCCGTTCATCGCCTTCCGCTGGCTGAAGGCGCCGGGCGAGACCTATGGCCGTGGCCCGGTGATGAAGGCGCTGCCGGATATCCGCACCGCCCAGAAGGTGGTGGAGCTGGTGCTGAAGAACGCCTCCATCGCCGTCACCGGCATCTGGCAGGCCGACGATGACGGCGTGCTGAACCCGGCCAATGTGCGGCTGGTGCCGGGCGCGATCATCCCCAAGGCGGTCGGCTCCCAGGGGCTGACGCCGCTCGCTCCGCCCGGCCGGTTCGACGTGTCGCAACTCGTGCTCGACGATCTGCGCGGACGCATCCGCAACGCGCTGCTGGCCGACCGCCTCGCGCCGCCCGCCGATGCGCGGATGACCGCGACCGAGGTCATGGAGCGCAGCGTGGAGACCGCGCGGCTGCTGGGCGCGACCTATGGCCGCCTCCAGACCGAGCTGCTGACGCCGCTGATCGGCCGCTGCCTCGCCATCCTCGGCCGGCGCGGGGAAATCCCCGCGCTGGTGCGGGACGGGCGGCGGGTCAGCCTGCGCTACCGCTCGCCCCTCGCCCAGGTCGAGGCGCGGGCGGCGGCGGAACCTGCGCTGCTGTGGCTGCAGTCGGTGGCCGCCCTCGGGCCCGACGCGGCGGGGCTGATCGATGTCCCGGCCGCGGCCCGATACCTCGCCCGCACGCTCGGCGCCCCGGCCGAGCTGCTGGCCAATCTCCCGCAGGAGTAATGCTCGCGATGGCTGACAATTTTCTGGCGGCGGTTGCTGCCGACGGCAAGGCATCGGCCCGCCCGGCCGATGTGCCGGCGAAATTCTGGGACGACGCGGCCGGACAGATCCGCGCCGATGCGCTGCTCAAATCCTATCGCGAGCTGGAGAAGCTGCTGTCGCAGCGCCCCGCGATCCCGGGCCCCGACGCGGCCGAGGAGGACCGCCTGCGCTTCCTGCGCGCCCTCGGCGTGCCGGAGCGGCCCGAGGATTACGAGATCGCGCCGCGCCATGAGCTGACCGGGCCGGATCCCGAGATCAACGCGCGGCTGCATCAGGCGGGCTTCACGCCGGCGCAGGTGCAGCTTGTCTATGACCTTGCCGCCGAACGCCTGCTGCCGCTGATCGCCGAAGCCGCGGCGCAGTTCGAGGCGGACCGCCAGGCCGAGCGCCTGGTCGCGCATTTCGGCGGGCCGGAGCGGTTCAGGCGCATTGCCCGGCAGATCGCCGTCTGGGGCCGCGCCAACCTGCCCGCGCCGGTGTTCGCGGCGCTGTCCACCACCAGCGAAGGCGTGCTCGCGCTGGAGCAGATGATGCGCAAGGGCGAGCCGGCGCTGCTCGACCGCGCTGACGCGGCACCGGGTATGGAGGAGGCGGAGCTGCGCGCGATGGTGCGCGACCCCCGCTACTGGAAGCAGCGTGACCCCGCCTTCATCGGTCGCGTCACCGAAGGCTTCCGCCGCCTGTTCAAGGAAGGCTGAAGCAGGCCCCCCACCCCGGCCGTCTCCCGCAAGCGCGAGAGAGGGTCGGGGTGGGGGGGCTTCGCTGCCCACCCGCCCTGAATACGCCGCGGGAAACCCTTCGGGTCCGCGGCGGCCGGCGATGCGGCCCGCGAGGGGAACCGCACGCACGGCCAGTCCCGCACGCTATCCCCCACGTCCCGACGCCAAGAGAGGATCCATGTCCGTCTCGATCGACCAGGCCTTCGTCAAGCAGTTCCAGACGGAGGTCCACGAGGCCTATCAGCGCCTCGGCTCCAAGCTGCGCAGCACGGTCCGCTCCAAGACCGGCATCAAGGGCGCATCCACCTCCTTCCCCAAGGTCGGCGCGGGTATCGCCGGCACCAAGGCGCGCCATGGCTACGTGCCGGTGATGAACATCGACCACGCGCTGGTCGAATGCTTCCTGCAGGACTACTACGCGGGCGACTGGATCGACCGGCTCGACGAGCTGAAGGTCGCGCATGACGAGCGCGCCGTGGTCGCCAATGCCGGTGCCTACGCGCTGGGCCGCAAGACCGATGAGCTGATCATCGCCGCCATGGACACCGCGGCGCGCGAGGCGACCGGCACGGGTGCCGGCATCACCGACGATGACGGGCTGACCAAGGCGAAAGTGCTGCTCGCCTTCGAAACGCTCGGCACGCTCGACGTGCCCGACGATGGCCAGCGCTTCGCCGTGGTGGGTTGGAAGCAGTGGAGCGAATTGCTGCAGATCCGGGAGTTCGCCAATGCCGACTATGTCGGCGCGGACGAGCTGCCCTGGAAGGGCACGCAGGCGAAGAAGTGGCTGGGTGCGACCTGGATGCCGCATTCGGGCCTGACCCGGAACGGCGCGTTGCGATACTGCTACTTCTACCACCGCACCGCGATCGGTCATGCGGCGGGTGCGGATGTGCAGACCGATGTCACCTGGCACGGCGACCGCGCCGCGCATTTCGTCAACAACATGATGTCGCAGGGTGCCGCGCTGATCAGCGGCGACGGCATCGTGCGCATGCGGTGCAAGGAGTAGTCCGATGGCCTTCGCGATCCGCGATCTCTCCGTGCTCGCCTATGCCAACGGCTTCACGCTCTGGCACTACAAGGGCGGCGATGACACGCTCGCCACGATCGGTGAGGCGGGCTTCCTGGATGCCGCAGGGAACATGGTCAGCGCCGGCGACATGATCATGGTGACGGCATCGGACGGCGCGCGCGTGCTGTGCGTGACCGAGGCCGGTGCGACGGTCACGACCGACGCGTTGAGCTGACGCCACCCCTCCCCCCAACCCTCTCCCCCGTATCGGGGGAGAGGGGCAGTGAGCGGCGTTGCCTTCCCCTCTATCCAGGAGCCCGACCGATGGCGCTTTCCGCGCTTGCGCTTTCCTCGCGCGCGCTGCTGAAGATCGGCGCGCAGACCATTGCCGGATTCGACGAAGGCACGGCCGAGGCCGAGGTCGCGGCCAATCTCTATCCCAGCCTGCGCGACGCGCTGCTGTCCGCGCATCCGTGGACCTTCGCGACCGCGCAGCGCTCCCTGCCGCGCCTCGTGGGCGTGCCGGCGGCGGACTACGCCTACGCCTTCCAGTTGCCCGCCGACTTCCTGCGCGCGCTGTCGGCCGGCGCATCCGGCCGCGGCCAGGGCGTGCCCTATCGCATCGCGGAGAACCGGCTGCACGCGGATGTGGAAGCGGTGATGCTGACCTACATCTTCCGCCCCGACGAAGCCGAGTTCCCGCCCTTCTTCGCGGGCGCGCTGATCGCCCGCCTGGCCGCCGAGTTCTGCATTCCGCTGACCGAGAACACCTCCCGCGCGGAGCTTCTGTTCAAGCTCGCGGACACCGACCTGCGCGCGGCCCGGCTGACCGACAGCCAGCAGGACACGCCGCGCGCGATCGAGGATTTCTCGCTGGTTGCGGCGCGGGGCTGAGCCATGGCCGCATCCCGCAGCACAAAGGCGAGCTTCGCCGCCGGCGAACTCGCGCCCGAACTGTATGGGCGTTCGGACCTGCGCGCCTATGAGAACGGGGCGCGGCGCTTGCGCAACGTGTTCATCCAGCCCACCGGCGGTGTCACGCGCAGGCCCGGGCTGCGCCATGTGGCGATGCTCGCGGGCCCGGCACGGCTGATCGCCTTCGAGTTCAACACCGAGCAGACCTACCTGATCGCGCTGACGCACGAATTGTGCACGGTGTTCATGAGCGACGTGCCGGTGGCGAGCTTCGCAACGCCCTGGACGCAGGCGCACCTGCCGCTGCTCGGCGTGACGCAATCGGCCGACACGCTGCTGGTCGTGCATCCGGAGGTGCCGCCCAAGCGCATCACCCGGACCTCGCACACTTCCTGGACGCTGGGCGACTGGATACTGAACCAGCGGCCGTTCCATCGCTTCGCCGATCCCGCCATCACGCTGCACCCGGGCGCGACCACCGGCGCCATCACGCTCACCGCCTCCGCCCCGGTCTTCGCGGCGGCGCATCTGGGCACCGAGTTCCGCGTGGGCGGCCGCATCGTGGCGCTGACCGGCATCACGGACGCGCAGACGGCGACGGCCAACGTGGTGCAGGAACTCACCTCCGCCGACGCGACTGCGGACTGGGAGGAAGCCGCCTTCAGCCCGGTACGGGGCTGGCCCGCGACGGTCTGCTTTCATCAGGACCGGCTGGTGATCGGCGGATCGCGCGACCTGCCGAATCGGCTGTGGCTGTCGAAGTCGGGCGACCTGTTCAACTTCGACCAGGGCAGCGGCCTGGATGACGAGTCGATCGAATTCGCGCTCGTCTCCGACCAGGTGAACGCAATCCGCGCGGTGTTCTCCGGCCGGCATCTCCAGGTTTTCACCTCCGGTGCCGAATGGATGGTCAGCGGCGACCCGCTGACGCCCGCCAACATCCAGCTCAACCGGCAGACGCGCGTTGGCTCCCCGGTCGATCGCACCATCGCGCCGGTCGATGTGGACGGCAGCACGATCTTCGTCGCCCGCACCGGCGGCGCGGTGCACGAGTTCGCCTATACCGACGTGCAGCAGGCGTATCAGGCGAACGACCTCGCCATCGTCGCGCGCCACCTCGTCGGCCGGCCCGTGTCCATGGCCTATGACCAGACGCGGCGGCTGCTGCACGTGGTGATGGACGACGGCAGTTGCGCCACGCTGACCCTGTACCGCGCGGAGCAGGTCACGGCCTGGACGCGGCAGGAGACGGACGGCGCCTTCCGCGCCGTGGCGGAGATCGAGGGCAGCGTCTATGCCGCGATCGAACGTGCCGGCACCACGCGGCTGGAGCGCTTCGACCCGGCCATGGCCTTCGATGCGGGTATCGCGGGCAGCGCCGCCACGCCGCGCGATACCTGGACCGGCCTGGATCATCTGAACGGGCGCGCGGTCGGGCTGCTTGCCGATGGCGCGCCGCGCGGCAGCGCGACCGTCTCCGCCGGCGGCGTGGTTCTGGACCTGCCCTGCCTGACGCTGCAGGCGGGGTTGCCGTTTACGCATGTGATCGAACCGCTGCCGCCCGCGCTGTCCGGCCAGTATGGCGCACGGTCCGCGCCGCTGCGGCTGGTCTCCGTCGATTTCCGCGTGCTGGAGACGGCGGCGCTCGCCGCGGATATCGGCCGCGGCATGCTGCCGGTGCCGCTGCGCCGGCTCGATACCGGCCTGCTCGACGCTGCGCCGCCGCGCGTGACCGGCGATATCACCCTGCGCGCGCTGGGCTGGCGCCGCGATGCGACGCGGCCGCTGTGGCGGATCGAAGGGTCCGACCCGCTGCCCATGACGCTGCTCTCCGTCACCACCGCAATCAGGATCACCAACTGATGGCCCAGCTTTCCACCATCGCCGGAATCGCGACGGCGGGCCTCGGCCTGTATTCGCAGGTCCGTCAGCAGCAGGCACAGCGGCAGCAGGCCGCCGCGAGCCAGCAGCAGGCCGCGGCCCGGCAGGCCGAGACGCAGCGCCAGCGGCAGGAGGCGCTGAGCCGCACCATCGCCTCCGCCCGTGCCCGCGCGGGCGCGTCGGGCATCGGTGCTGCCGGCGGCTCGACCGATGCGCTGATCGCCGGCCTGTCGCGCGACAGCGCGGAGGCACAGGCGGCGGACGATGCGGCCTATCGGGCGCGCCTTGCCGCCGGCCGCCGCAGCCTGCTCGACGACACCGGCAGCCTGGTTCCCTTCCTCCGTTCCGCCACCAGCTTCGGCGGCGCGCTGCGCAACCTCCTCGACTGAGGTACAGAAATGACCGAGCACATCGTGATCGGCGATCGCGCGCCGCGCGTGCAGTACGTCGCCGATGGCGTGCAGGCCGTCTTCACCTATCCGTTCCCGATCTTCGATGCCGCGGACCTGGAAGTGCTGCTGGACGGGGTGACCCTGTCCGGCGGCTACACCGTCGCGGGCGCGGGCCAATCGGACGGCGGCAGCGTGACGATCGCGGCGGCGCCGCGTGCCGGCACGCGCGTCACGCTGCGGCGCGACCTGCCGCTCGCGCGCACAACCGATTTCCAGGACAACGGCGTGCTGCGCGCACGCACGCTGAACGATGAGCTGGATTACCAGGTCGCGGCCCTGCAGCAGGTGGCGGAAGCGACCCAGCGCGCGGTGCGGCTGCCCGCGGATGACTTCACCGATATCGGCACGGTGCCGGTGGCGCGCGCCTCCCGCCTGCTCGGCTTCGATGCGTCGGGGCGGCTTGCGATCTACCCGACCGAAAGCGCGCCCGCGCCCGACAGCGGCATGGTCAACGCGCGGCGCGACTACGGTGCTGCGGGCGATGGCGTCGCCGACGACACGGCGGCCCTGAACAACGCCGCCATCACCGCCGCCTTCCAGGGGCGCGTGCTGGAGATCCCCGAGGGCACCTACCGCATCACCGGCCCGGTCACTGTCCCCGGTGCCGCGCCGGGCGTGCTGATGCGCGGGACCATCGTGGCGGAAGGCGCGGGCTATGCCGCGCTGACGCTGGGCGATGGCGGCACGGCGCGCAATGGCGAGAAGCACTACCAGGGCATCCGCGTGGTCCGCGCGCTGCAATCCCTCTGGGCCGACGAGGCGGAGATCGGCGTGGTGCTGCGCAACCTCGACGCCGGCCTGGTCGAGATCCGCCAGGCGGAGGGTTTCACCATCGGCGTGCGCACGCTTGGGGAGGCGCACGGGTTCGAGGATACGACCATCACGCTCGGCCGCATCGTCAACAACCGCATCGGCCTCGATATCCGCACCGGCACGGCGAGCGGCTGGAACAACTCCGTGCGCTACATCGGCGGGCATTTCGGCATCGGCAGCGGCGTGAACGCGGCGGCCGATCGCTTCGCCATCCGCTTCTCCGCGGCACCCGGCGCGTACATGCTGCACAACCGCCATGTGTTCGAGGCGCCGAACTTCGAACTCGCGGTCGGCGAAGGCATCATGGCGATCCCGTTCCTGTCCGAGGTGAACAGCCGCGGCGTGGTGATGCTGGCGGGGCGGATGGAGGCATGCAGCCCCTATGTCGCGCGGCATACGGCGGGTGCGCAGGATCATCGCTACGAACTCGCCTATGTCGCGACGCACGGCTACCGCGTGGAGGTGGACTACACGCAAACGGCCACGCGCGTCGGCGCGGTGGTGCAGGTGCTGCATCAGGCCGGCGCGCATATCGCGGCCACGCGGCCGGTCGGATCGGTGCCGTCCCTCCGCGCGGCGGCCTATCGCTGGTCCGCGACGGAGACGGGGTTCGACGGTCTGGCCTGCGTGGCCACCAACCCGTCCGGCGCGCCGACCGCGATCGCCGCGCTCGCCGCGCGTGCGCTCGATGGCTTCTCGCTCGGCGCGGCGGAGGTGACGATGGCAGCCGGCCGCGGGGTCGGCTTCGCGGTCAACGCGGCCGACTGCCGCGACTTCGCGCTTGCCCCCGACGGCAGCGGCCTGCGGCTGTTCGTGCAGTGCTTCGACGCGGGCGGGACGGTGCTGACCTCGGGCGCGCTGGTCCGCTTCTCCGGCGGCAGTGTCGCCTGGAACGCGACCGCGCGCTGGTTCGAGACCACGGCCGACCTGTCGGACGCCAATCTCAGCCGGCTGCAATCCCTGCGCATCGCGGCCGGGGTCGGCTACGCGATCATCGGCGTCTATGCCGCGGGTTCCGGTGCGGTGCTGCGCGCGCTGCGCCTGTTCAGCCCGCCCGAGCAATCCCCCGCGCTGCTCAACGGCACGCCCTTCGTGCCGGCGGGCAGCCGGGAACTGGTGGGAGAGATGGCCTGGGACCCGCCCTCGATCGCCGCGGGCGCGACCAGCCAGCTCAACGTCCCGCTTGCGGGCGCGCGGCCGGGCGATCACGTGCAGGCGGCCTTCTCGCTCGCCACGACGGGCGTGCTGTTCTCCGGCCAGGTCGGCGCCACGGACACCGTGACCGTCACGGCGTGGAACCGCACCGCCGCTGCCGTGGACCTGGGCAGCGGCACCGTGCGCGTGCGGCTGGTGAAGTCGTGACGCCGCTGCTGACGCATGCCGATGTCGTCAGCGCCGTCGAGCGCATCCTGATCGCCTACATGGACATGCTGGACATGCCGGCGAATGCCGAGGAGGCGAAGGCACTGGCCGCGCACCAGGCGGCCTGCCGCGCCGTGCTCGCGCATATCGAGCATCTGTTGAAGGTCGCGAAGCTGCTCGGCAGCAAGGACGAGGCACCCGACCTGCGCGGGCTGATCGCCGAGGCGGACGCCGCCGTCGGCCAGGGAGGACCGGCCGATGCCGCGGACACATCCGCCTGAAGTCGCCTTCGCCGCGTTCCTCTGGATCTGGAACCGCAGGCTGGCCCAGCAGACGCCGCGCGTGCACCTGCGGATCGCGCGCTGGCTGAACGGCCGCGTGGACGCAGGCGACACGCGGCTGCTGCTGATGGCCTTCCGCGGCTGCGGCAAGAGCACGATCATCGGCCTGTTCTGCGCGTGGCTGCTCTCACGCGACGCCTCCACGCGGATCGTCGTGCTGGCGGCGGACCATTCGCTCGCGACCAAGATGGTCAGCGCTGTGCGGCGGATCATCGAACGCCATCCGCTCTGCGCGCATCTGCTGCCGGACGGCACCGAGGTCTGGGCCGCCGATCGCTTCGGCGTGGTCCGCCCCGGCGCGCCGCGCGACCCGTCGATGATGGCCCAGGGCATCCAGGGCAACTTCACCGGCAGCCGCGCGGACGTGATCATCTGCGACGACGTGGAGGTGCCCAACACCGCGGACACGGACGACAAGCGCGCCGCGTTGCGCGAACGGCTGTCGGAGACGGAGTTCGTGCTCACGCCCGGTGGCACATTGCTGTTCATCGGCACGCCGCACGCGGCCGAGACGATCTACCGCGAGGGTGAGGGCGCGCTGCTCGCCGGCTACGCGCGCCTGACCGTGCCGCTGCTGGACGCGGCGGGCCGGTCCGCCTGGCCGGAGCGGTTCGACGCGGATGCCATCGCACGGCTGCGCCGCCGCGTGGGGCCGCGCCGCTTCGCGCGGCAGATGCAGCTCAGCATGGCGGCGGAGGAGGAGGCGCAGCGCCTCGATCCCGCGCTGATGATCCGCTACCGCGAGGCGCTGGAACTGCGGGAGGCGAACGGTGCGGCGCAGCTCTGGCTCGGGCGGCGGCGGCTGGTGACGGGGGTCGCATGGTGGGATCCCGCCTTCGGCTGGCCCGGCAGGGGCGACCATTCGGTGCTGGCGGCCGTGTTCGGCGACGACCGGGGCAGCCTGTTCCTGCACCGGATCGCCTATCTGGCGGTCGATCCCGCGGCAGCACCCGATCCGGCCACGCAGCAATGCCGGGCGGTCGCGCGGCTGACGGAGGAGCTGTTCCTGCCCGTGGTGTTCGTGGAGACCAACGGCATCGGCCGCTTCCTGCCGGACCTGCTGCGTCAGACGGCTGCGGAACTGGGCGTGCCGCTGGCCGTGCGGGAACAATCATCCTCGCGCCGGAAGGAGGAGCGCATCCTCGCGGCCTTCGATCCGGTGCTCGCGGCCCGGCGGCTGCACGCGCATGAAAGCGTGTTCGCAACCTCCTTCGCCGCCGAGATGGCGGGCTGGAAGCCGGGGGCCGCGGGCGTGAAGGACGATGCGCTGGATGCGGTGGCGGGCGCGCTGCTGGCCGAACCGGCGCGCCTGCCCCGCCGCTACGTGGCCGCACGGCCGCCGCCCTGGCGCGGGGGCGCTACGCCGCCAGTGGTCGCTTCATGACCTCGCTCGCATGGCGGGCGCGGCCGGCGTCCGTGATCTCATAGCGGCCGTCCACGCGCTCGCAGACCATGCCCATGCCGGCCAGCCGGACCAGGCATGGCCCGTCCTTCAACCCGCCCGGCCGTCCGATCCTGCCCGCCTGCACCAGCCGGTGCAGCGCGGAGCGGCAGCACGTCTCCAGATACGGTTCGTCCCACATCGGCGCGATCATGTCGCGCCGCATCCCCCCCGTTGCAAGCGAAAGGAGAAGCCGGATGGGCTTCAACTTCGACCCGGTCACCTGGGTGACCGCCATCGAGCTGCCCGTGGTCGGCGGCCTGTTCTGGATGCTGCACGGGCTGCGCCAGCAGATCGCCGACCGGATCGAGACGGGCGAGCGCCGCGACGGCGCGGAACTCGCCCGGCTGCGCGACGAGCTTGCCACCTTCAAGCTGGACGTGGCGCGCGGCTACGTGGCCGTGGAGCTGGCGCGTGACCTGGAACGGCGGCTGACCCAGCAGGTGGGCCGGATCGAGGAGAAGCTGGATGCGATCTCCTCGATCTGGAGGCGCGGCGAATGAACGCCCGGACCGAACGCCTCGCCCGCGCGCTGCACGCGGCCGGCGCGCATCGCCCGGTGCGGGCGCTGGAGGCGCTGGCCGTGCTGTTCGTGCGCATGGGCGTGGCCGGGACTCCGGCCTCGATCGGTCCGGTGCCCGATCCGTGCCGCCGCATCGCCGCGCGGGCGCTCGCCGGGTCGCTGCCCGATCGCACCCGGGGGGCGACACGCTGGCACGACGCCGCCGTGCTGCCGGCCTGGGCCGTGGGCGAACCGTCGGTCGCGGAGCTGGGCGGCTTGCTGTTCTACCGCTTCTGAGCGCGCTCGCTCATCACGCAGGCCAGGATCACCACCGCCCCGCCCGCGATCACGTGCGCGGAGGGCGGATGCGCGAAGACCAGCCAGTCGATGCCCAGCGCCCACAGCAGCGCCGTGTATTCCAGGGGCGCGAGCCGCGCGGCGGGCGCATGCCGGAAGGCGGTGACGATGCACAGCGTCGCCACCGACCAGAAGGCGCCGTTGGCGAGCATCAGGAGCAGCGCATTCGCGTCCAGCGGCTTCCAGGTCACGACCGCGGCGGGCAGCAGGGCCAGGGTGGCGATCAGCGCGGGCCAGAACAGGATGGCGGCCGTGCTGCGGGAGGTGCGCAGGATGCGGTTGATGGTCGCGACCGCCGCATAGGCGACGCTGCCCATGAAGGCGGCGAGATACCCGTACGGGGCGCCGCCCGAGCCGACCCCGTCCGCCACCGCGATCAGCACGCCCGCGAACCCGACCCCGGCCCAGATCCACGCCGCGCGGGGCACGTCCTCCCCCAGCACCAGCCGGGATGCGGCGATGGTCATGAAGGGCGCGGTGAAATACACCAGATAGCCTTCCGCCAGCGGCAGCGTCGTGAAGGCGAGGAAGAAGCCGCTGGAGGACACGAGCATCGCCGCGCCGCGCAGCACGTGGAAGCGGATGCGGCCTTCGCCCAGCCGCGCGCCCTGCACCACGGCGAGCGGGATGGCCACCGGCAGGACCAGCGCGTAGCGCATCATCACCGATTGCGGGAATCCGTATCCCGCCTGCGCCAGCAGCTTGCCCGCGGTGTCGAGTGCCGCGAACAGCGCCAGCGCCAGGATCATCAGCACGGGGCCGCGCATGCGGGTTCCGGTCAGGCGCGGGCGGGAAGGGGCGGCGGCACGCGCGGCCTCTACCACGCAGCCCCGCCCGGCGCACGCTGGCGCGGGCGTGCGTTCTGGGGCAGGAACGCTGCCCGATGACCCCTCGCATCGCCTCTGCCCTGATGCCGCTGATCCGCGGCCTCGATCCCGAACGCGCCCACCGTCTCGCGCTGCGCGCGCTGGCCTGCGGGCTGGCGGGACGGGACGACGCGCCCGACGATCCGGTGCTGGCCACGGAGGTCTGCGGCCTGCGCTTCCGCAACCCGCTTGGCCTTGCCGCGGGCTTCGACAAGGACGCGGTCGCGGTCGCGCCGCTCGCGCGGCTGGGTTTCGGCCTGGTCGAGGCCGGCACGGTCACGCCGCGCCCGCAGGCGGGCAACCCGAAGCCGCGCATGTTCCGGCTGACGGAGGACCGCGCGGTGATCAACCGCATGGGCATGAACAATGCCGGGCTCGACGCGTATGTCGCCCGGCTGCGCGCGCTGCGCGGCCTGCCCGCCGTGGTCGGCGCCAATGTCGGCATCAACAAGGATGGCGCCGACCCCGAACGCGACTATCCCGCGCTGGTCGCCGCCGTGGCGCCCTTCGCCGGCTACATCGTCATCAATGTTTCTTCCCCGAACACGCCGGGGCTGCGCGACCTTCAGGGTGAGGCGCGGCTTGGCGCGATCCTGGATGCGGTCGCGGCGGCCGTCCCCGTGCGGCCGCCGCTGTTCGTGAAGGTGGCGCCGGACCTGACCGAAGACGCGCTTGCCGCGATCATCGAGGCTGCGGCCGCGCGTTCCGTGCAGGGGCTGATCGTTTCCAACACCACGATCGCGCGGCCCGACAGCCTGCGCAGTCCGCACCGCGCCGAAGCCGGCGGCCTGTCCGGCGTGCCGCTGTTCGCCCCTTCGACCGAGTTGCTGCGCGCAGCCTTCCGCCTCGCGCGCGGGCGGCTGGTGCTGATCGGCTGCGGCGGTGTCGCCTCGGGCCGCGATGCCTATGCCAAGATCCGCGCCGGTGCATCGCTGGTGCAGCTTTACGCGGCCTTCGCCTACGAGGGCCCGGCGCTGGTCCGGCGCATCAAGGACGAGTTGGCCGCGTGCCTGAAGGCGGACGGGTTCGCCCGTGTCGCGGACGCGGTGGGAACGGAGACGTGATGGAATTCCACGACGGTTTCGCCCCCCTGGCCGAACGCTATGACGGGTTCGTGCTCGACCTGTGGGGTGTGATCCATGACGGGGTGAAGCCCTATCCCGGCGCGGTCGAATGCCTGCGCAACCTGCGCCGGGCGGGCAAGCGCGCGGTGCTGCTGTCCAACGCGCCGCGCCGGGCCGGGGCCGCCCAGGCGGCGATGCGCGCCATGGGCATCGACGACGACCTGTACGACGGCATCCTGACCAGCGGCGAGATGACGCGCACGCTGCTGCTGCAACGGCGCGATCCATGGTTCGCCCGGCTCGGCACCCGGGTCTTCCATCTGGGGCCGGAGCGGGACAGGAACGTGATGGACGGGCTCGACCTCGTGGAGGTCGATACGCCGTCCCGCGCCGATTTCGTGCTCAACACCGGCCCGGACGACCATCGCAGCCCGCACAGCATCGATCCGTTCGAGGCGACGCTGGAAGCCTGCGCCGGGCTCGATCTGCCCATGGTCTGCGCGAACCCGGACCTGGAGGTGATCCGCGGCGGCGAACGGGTGATCTGTGCCGGCGCGCTGGCCGCGCGTTATGTCGAACTGGGCGGCGACGTGCGGCTGGTCGGCAAGCCCGACCCGACGATCTATGCCCCGGTGCTGGGCATGCTCGGTGTGCCGCGGTCGCAGGTGCTGGCGGTGGGCGATGCGCTGCGCACCGATATCGCGGGGGCCGCGGCCTCCGGCCTCGCCGCCTGCTGGGTGCTGGGCGGCATCCATGGGGAGGCGCTGGCGGGCGACAGGGATGCGGTGCGCGCGGCGGCGGCCGACGCCCGGCTGGCCCCGGTGGCGGCGATCCCCGGATTCAGCTGGTAAGTGCCGCATCCGCATGAGCCGGCCCCGGCGGGACGCCGCGGGCGGCCGCCGGTCTGGCTGCTGGTCGCGCTGACGGGGGTCGGCCCGTTCTCGATGCAGATCCTGATCCCGTCGCTGCCCGCGCTCGGCGCGGCGTTCGGGGCCGGATCGTCGTCGGTCCAGCTCGCGCTCACGCTGTTCTTCGCGGGCGTGGCCGTGGGCCAGCTCATCTACGGGCCGCTATCGGACCATTTCGGCCGGCGTCCGGTGCTGCTCGCGGCCCTCGGGCTCTACGTGGTGGCGTCGGTGGGTGCGGTGATGGCGCCGACGCTCGGCTGGCTGGTGGCGGCGCGCATCCTTCAGGCCATCGGCGCGTGCAGCGGCATGGTCCTGGGCCGCGCCATGATCCGCGACACGCATGATCGCGATCAGGCGGCCTCGGTGATGGGCTACGTGACCATGGGGATGACGGTCGCGCCGATGGTCGCCCCGATGATCGGCGCGATGCTGGAGCAGTATTTCGGCTGGCGCGCCGCGATCGCCGCCTGCCTCGGCCTTGGCGTGCCGCTGCTTCTGGTCGTCTGGCGCGTGCTGCCGGAAACGCTGCCGGCGGCACAGCCCCTGCCGGGTGCCGTTGGCCTGCTGCGCATGTACGGCGCGCTGCTGGTGGTGCCGGCCTTTCGTGCCTACGGGGCCGTCACGGCGTTCTCGGCCGGGGTGTTCTTCGCCTTCCTGTCCGGCGCGCCCTACGTGGTGGTGAACGGGCTCGGCCTGCCGTCCACGGCCTATGCCACGGCCTTCGTGTCGATCAGCGTGACCTACGCGCTGGGCAATCTGGTCGCGGGCAGGATGTCCACGCGGGTCGGCGTGCTGCCGATGCTGCGGCTGGGGACGACGATTTCCAGCATCTGCGCGGTCGGCATGCTCGCGACGGTGTTCCTGCTGCCGGCGCACATCGTGACGTTTTTCGCGCCCATGGCGCTGGTGGCGATGGGCAACGGCATCGCCCAGCCCAACGCGATCGCGGCGGCGGTCAGCGTACGGCCGCAACTGGCGGGCACGGCATCGGGCCTGACAGGCTTCCTCCAGATGGGGTTGGGTGCTGCGCTGTCCTTCCTGGTCGCGGTGATCGAGACCGGATCGGGCATCGCGACCGCATCCGTCATGTGTATCTGCGGCCTGCTCGCGCAGATTTCGCTGGCGTTCGAGCGGCGCGTCTCCGCCTGATCCCGCGCGGCGCGCGGGGAATCTCAGGCGTGGCCGGCAGCACCCGACAGCAGCAGCGGATCGACCTTCAGCTTCGCGAGCGCGCGGCGCCACTTCACGTCGTGGTCGCCGTCGAACAGCAGTGCCTCATCCGCCGGGGCGGACAGCCAGGCATTCTCCTGGATCTCGGAATCGAGCTGGCCCGGGCCCCATCCGGCGTAGCCGAGCGCGAGCAGGCAGCGTCGCGGCCCGCCGCCCTCGGCGATCGCCTTGAGGATGTCGAGGCTGGCCGTCAGCGCCGTGCCGTCGGTCACCTGCAGGCTGCCATCCGTGGTCCAGTCGGCGGTGTGCAGCACGAAGCCGCGCGCATTCTCCACCGGCCCGCCCGCGCACAGCGTGATCTGCCGCGCCGGCGGCGTGGGGGCGACGTCGAGCTGGCGCAGCAGGTCATCGAAGGTCGGCCGCGCGATCGGCCGGTTCAGCACGATGCCCATCGCGCCGTCCTCGGTATGCGCGCAGAGGTAGATGACCGACTTGGCGAACCGGGGATCCTGCATCGCGGGAGTCGCGATCAGGATCTGCCCCGTCAGGAAGCCTTCGCCGACCGGAATCTGCCTGGATTTGGCCATGGGACCGATGTGGGCCGCCCGCAAGCGGCGCGCAAGGTGACAGAACCGACGCGCGAGGGTAGGACAGCCCCCTTTCGGCCGGCAGGCCAAACGAGGGGACCAAACGATGACGATCAAGGTCGGCGACACGATCCCATCGATGAAACTGATGACCGCGACCCCGGAGGGGCCGAAGGAGGTTTCCACCGACGATCTGTTCAAGGGCAAGAAAGTCGTTCTGTTCGCGGTGCCCGGCGCCTTCACGCCGACCTGTTCGGCCAAGCACCTGCCGGGGTTCATCCAGAATGCCGAGGCACTGCAGGCCAAGGGCGTGGACAGCATCATCTGCACGGCGGTGAATGATGCCTTCGTGCTCGGCGCCTGGGCCAAGGATCAGGGTGCCGACGGCAAGGTGGTCTTCCTGGCCGACGGATCGGGCGCTTTCGCCCGGGCGCTGGGCCTGGAACTGGACCTTGTGGCCCGCGGCCTGGGCGTTCGCAGCCAGCGCTACGCGCTGGTCGCGCAGGACGGGAAGGTGACGCATCTCGCGGTCGAGGAGCCCGGCGGGTTCGAGGTGAGCAAGGCGGAAGCGATCCTCGCCGCCCTGTGATCCGCCTGGGGTGGATGTACTGGCAGATGGCGTGGTCGGCATCCTTCGTGGTGCCGCTGCGCCTGATGCGGATGTCGTCCGGCGGGCCGGAAGCGGTGGCCGAGGCCGTGCGGATGGTGACGGAGAAGCAGACCGCCCTGGTTGAAGGCATGGTCGGCGCCAGCCGGGCGGCGGCACGCGGCGCGGATGCCGTGGTGGTCGCCGCGGCGGCGGCGCGGCCGGCGGAGCGTCGGCTGCGGGCCAATCTGCGGCGGCTGCAGAAGCCTTAGCGGCGGGCGGGCGCCATACCGTTCGGCGTCGTCCCCTCTCCCGCGTGCGGGAGAGGGAACCGGACATTCAGGCAGCAGGGCCGGTGATATCAGGCCGTCGGTAATGTCTGCCGTGCGGCGGTCGCAAGCTGGTCCGCGCGTTCGTTCATCGGGTCGCCGGAATGGCCGCGCACCCATTTCCATTCGACCTCATGCTTCGCCGCTGCCGCCAGCAGGCGCTTCCACAGCTCCATGTTCGCGACCGGCTCCTTGGCCGCGTTGCGCCAGTTGTTGCGGACCCAGCCGTGATGCCAGCGCGTGACGCCGTTGCGGACATATTCGCTGTCCGTGTGGATCACGATGCGCGACGGCCGTGTGACCGCCTCCAGCGCCGAGATCGCGGCCGTCAGCTCCATGCGGTTGTTGGTGCTGGCGGGATCGGCGCCGGACAGCTCCTTCTCGTGACCCTTCCAGCGCAGGATCGCGGCCCAGCCGCCCGGCCCCGGATTGGGCTTGCAGCCGCCATCCGTCCACACCTCGATCACCGGGTCAGAGACCATAGGCTTCCGGTCCGCGTGCCGAGACGTGGAAGCGCAGCTTGCGCAGATATTCGACCGGGTCCTTGCGCGTGACCAGCGCATCGGCCGGCGTGTTCAGCCAGTCGTACAGCCGCGTCAGCAGGAAGCGCAGCGCCGCCCCCCGGCACAGCACCGGCAGTGCCGCGATCTCCGCATCCGACATCGGCCAGACCGCGCGATAGGCGCCGAGCAGCGCGCGCGCGCTGGTGACGTTGAAGCTGAAATCCGGCTCGAAGCACCAGGCGTTCAGGCAGACCGCCACGTCGTAGGCATAAAGATCGGTGGCCGCGAAGTAGAAGTCGATCAGGCCGGACACGCGGCCATCAAGGAAGAACACGTTGTCCGGGAACAGGTCCGCATGGATCGGGCCCGCGCGCAGGTCACGCGGCCATGCGGCGAGCACGGCATCGAGCGCCTGCCCGACCTCGGCCGCGAGGCCCGGCGCGACCTCATCGGCGCGGTCGCGGGCACGGTCGAACAGCGGGCGCCATCCCGCGGGGCCCAGCGCGTTGGGACGCACCGCGCGATAGTCCTGTCCTGCGACATGCAGCCGCCCGAGCGCGTCGCCGAGCGGGGCGCAATGTTCCGGCCGCACCCGCCGCGGCCAGACGCCGGGCAGGAAGGTGGTGATCGCCGCCGGCCGGCCGCACAGGCTGCGCAGCGCCGCGCCGTCGCGCGCGCGCACGGGCAGGGGGCAGGCGATGCCGCGGCCCGCCAGATGCTCCATCAGGCCCAGGAACCAGGGCAGTTCCGCCGGGTCCACGCGCTTCTCGTACAGCGTGAGGATGTAGTCGCCCGCCTCGGTCTTCAGCGTGAAGTTCGAGTTCTCGACCCCTTCGGCGATGCCGCGGAAGGCGATCGGACGGCCCAGATCGTAGTCGGCGAGAAAGCGCGCGAGATCGTCGTCGGTGACGTCGGTGTAGACGGCCATGCTGCGTTCAGGCGGTCAGCGCGACGGGGAGCTTGAAGACGATGCTTTCCTCGGTCACGCGCACTTCCTGCAAGGTGACGGCGAAGCGCGTGCGCAGCAGGTCCAGCACCTCGTCCACCAGGATCTCGGGGGCGGACGCACCGGCCGTCAGCCCCAGCGTGGCGACGCCGTCCAGCGCGTCGAGGTCGAGGTCGCGTGCCCGCTGCACCAGCAGCGCGCGGGGGCAGCCGGCCCGTTCGGCCACTTCGCGCAGGCGCTGGCTGTTGGAGCTGTTGGGCGCGCCGATCACGACGGTGAGTTCGGAGCGCGGCGCGATCGCCTTCACCGCCGCCTGCCGGTTCGTCGTCGCATAGCAGATATCCTCCCGCTTCGGGCCTTCGATGTGCGGGAAGCGATCCTGGAGGATGGCCACGATCTCCGCCGTGTCGTCCACGCTGAGCGTGGTCTGGGTGATGTAGGCGAGCGCGCCGGGGGGCGGCTGCACGCTGCGTGCACCGGCCGCGTCCTCGACCAGGGTCATCCCGCCCTCGGGCACCTGGCCCATGGTGCCGATCACTTCCGGATGGCCGGCATGGCCGATCATCAGCAGGTGGCGGTCCTGGGCGAAATGCCGCTCCGCCTCGCGGTGCACCTTGCTGACCAGGGGGCAGGTCGCGTCGAGGTAGAACAGGTTGCGCCGCTGCGCCTCCTCCGGCACGCGCTTGGGCACGCCGTGGGCGGAAAAGACCACCGGCGCATCCTTCGGCACCTCGTCCAGGTCCTCGACGAAGCGCGCGCCCTGCGCCTCCAGCGTCTGCACCACGTAGCGGTTGTGCACGATCTCGTGCCGGACATAGACGGGCGGACCGTAGCGGCGCAGCGCCTCCTCCACGATCTTGATGGCCCGGTCCACGCCCGCGCAGAAGCCGCGCGGGCCGGCGAGCAGGACGGTGAGGGGCAGCTTCGCTTCCATCTGCGCGCGCACTATGCCAATCACCCCCGTCATGTCCACGACGCCCGTTCTCCGCCGCCTGGCGGTTCTTGCGGCTCCCCTGCTGATCGCGGCCTGCGGCCTCGGGTCCGGCCCCGAGCAGCCGCCCGCCTGCCCGCAGGTCGGCATCCTCCAGGACGCGGCCGACCTGGCCCGCTATCGCCCGGGTGGCGGCACCGACATCACCGACATGGTGGTCGAGGCGCGGATGACCGGCGTGTCCGGCGGCTGCCAGCGCACCAGCCGCGACGCGGTCGAGGTCATGCTGCGCATCGGCATCGAGGCGACGCGCGGCCCGCGTGCCACCAGCCGCGCCGAGGCGCTGCCGTATTTCATCGCGGTGACGGACACGCAGGGCCGCGTCGTGGACAAGGCGGAGTTCACGACCACGGTCGAGTTCCCGTCCAATGTCAGCCGCCGCCAGGGCACGGACGAACAGCGGATCGTGATCCCGGCGACGATGAATCCGGCCGACCTCAACGTCACCATCGGCTTCCAGCTCACGCAGGCGGAGCTGGCGTTGAACCGCCGCCGCGTCCGCCGCTGATCCTGCCGGCCGCGGGGTGCTGGTCTTCGTCTCGCATCCCGAGATCATCGTCGATCCCGCCGTGCCGGTGCCGCGCTGGCATCTGTCGCCGCAGGGGATCGACCGCGCCCGCGCCTTCGCGCGCCGCGTGCGTCCGCCGGCGCGAATCGTGGCCAGCGACGAGACAAAGGCGATCGAGACGGCGGGGCTGATCGCGGCCGCGCACGGGCTGCCGGTCGCGGTGCATCCGGGCCTCGCGGAGATCGACCGCAGCGCCACCGGCTACCTGCCGCATGACGCGCACGCCGCCGTCGCCGATGAATGTTTCGCGGCCCCCGACCGCAGCGCGCGCGGGTGGGAGCGCGCGGCCGATGCCCAGGCGCGCATCCTGGCCGCGTGGCGCGAGGTCGCGGGCGACGGCACGACGATGCTGGTCGGCCATGGCGGCACCGGCACGCTGCTGCTGTGCGCGCTGGCCGGCCTGCCGATCGCGCGCCGCCACGACCAGCAGCGCGGCGGTTGCGTCTGGGCGCATGACGGTGCACGGCTGCTGTTTGCCTGGACGCCGTTCGAGGATCTGGCGCCGGGTTTCTGAGCGGGGGAAGCATTGCCGGACTACGCGATCGTTTCCACGCATGAGCGGCCGGACCTGTCCCCCTGGCTCGCGGGCGTGTTCGTCGTGCCGGCGGAGCGTGGGCGCGGGCATGTCGCGCGGCGCGCCCTTCGCCCTCATGCGGCGCGTGCTTCGGTCCTAACCGCAATCCGGCAGGCATGTCTCGTGGACAGGTTCGTCATCATCTCGGGCTGTTCGGGCGGCGGCAAATCCACGCTGCTCGATGAACTGCGGCGTCGCGGCCATGCCGTGGTCGAGGAACCGGGCCGCCGTATCGTCGCGCGGGAACTCAAGGGCGACGGCCGGGCCCTGCCATGGGTGGATGCGGCAGCCTTCGCCCGGCAGGCGGTCGCGCTCTCGCTGGCCGACCGGGCCGCGGCCGAACGGTGGCCGGGCCGGGTGTTCTTCGATCGTGGCCTGATCGACGCCGCCACGGCGCTGCTGCACCTGACCGGCGAGCCGGCCCTCGACGGGCTGCGCCATGCCCACCGCTACAACAGGCGCGTGTTCCTGACACCGCCCTGGCCGGAAATCTACGCGACCGATCGGGAAAGGCGGCACGGTTTCGCCGCGGCGGTCGCGGAGTACGACCGGCTCTGCGCGGCCTATCCGTCCCTCGGCTACGACATCCATGTCCTGCCAAGGACGGATGTCGGAAGCCGCGCCGACCTCGTCCTCGCCGCGCTGGACAGCGGCTGAGCTGCGCCTTGGACCCCAGGCCGGGCGGGGCTGGTGAGCGCAGTTGAAGACTCCCCCCCGTTGGGGCATATCCCGGTAGCTCGAACCACCCTATGCGGGAGAGTAGCGGCAGTCCCGCCGCCGAAGGCGCAACCGGCCCCGGAAACGCTCAGGCACAAAGGACCGCACGAGGGGAAAGAGCCTCTGGAAAGCCGGACGCAGGATCGCGCCCGCACCGACGGAGTAAGGCGGGACGCACGGCCCCGCTGAATCTCTCAGGTCCCGCGACAGAGGGGGCACGCCGGCGCGCAATTCCGCGCGCCCGCTGCCCTGGAGTCGCGCTTGGCCGACACGGATGAGAAGCTGAAGACCGTCCCGCTCGATGCGCTGCACCGCAGCCTCGGCGCGCGGATGGTGCCCTTCGCGGGCTATGAGATGCCGGTGCAGTATGCCGGCATCCTGGCCGAGCACACCGCCTGCCGCACCCAGGCCGCGCTGTTCGACGTGTCGCACATGGGCCAGGGCAGCCTGATCGGCGAAGGCGCCGCCGCCGCGCTGGAGCGGCTGGTGCCGGGCGACATCGCCGGGCTGAAGCCCAGCCGCCAGCGCTACACGCTGCTGACCAACGCCCAGGGCGGCATCCTGGACGATCTGATGGTCGCCAACATGGGCGACCGGCTGTTCCTGGTGGTGAACGCCGCCTGCAAGGACCAGGACTTCGCCCATATCGCGGCAAACCTGCCCGCCGGCGTGACGCTTGCGCGGCATGACGACCGCGCGCTGCTGGCCTTGCAGGGACCGGCCGCCGCATCGGTGCTGGCGCGTTTCGCGCCCGATGCCGCCGCGATGCCCTTCATGGGTGTGGCAACCCTCGCGGTCGCGGGCATCCCCTGCCTTATTTCCCGTTCCGGCTACACGGGCGAGGACGGGTACGAGATCAGCGTCCCCGCCGATCGCGCCGAGGAGCTGGCGAAGAAGCTGCTGGCTGAACCCGAGGTCGCGCCCGCCGGGCTGGGCGCACGCGACAGCCTGCGCCTGGAAGCGGGCCTGTGCCTCTACGGCTCCGACATCGACACGACCACGACCCCGGTCGAGGCCGGGCTGGTCTGGACCATCGGCAAGCGCCGCCGCACCGAATGGAATTTCCCCGGTGCCGATGTGGTGCGCGACCAGCTTGAGAACGGGACCAAGCGCCTGCGTGTGGGCCTGCGTCCCGATGGCCGCGCCCCCGCCCGCGCCCATACCGATATCACCGATGCCTCGGGCGCGATCATCGGCACCGTCACGTCCGGCACGTTCGGCCCGACGCTCGGCGCGCCCGTCGCCATGGGCTATGTCGCCCGCGCGCATGCCGCCGATGGCACCGCCGTCTCCCTGACCGTGCGCGGCAAGCCCTTGCCCGCCCGCGTCGCGCCCATGCCTTTCGTTCCGCACCGCTACGTCCGCTGAGGGAAAACCAGCAATGGCCGAGAAACGCTTCACCAAGGAGCATGAGTGGGTCGAGCGCGACGGCGATGTCGTCACCGTCGGCATCACCGATTACGCCCAGACCTCGCTCGGCGACATCGTGTTCGTCGAGCTGCCGGAAGTCGGCCGCGAGGTCGCGGCCGGCGAATCGATCGCGGTGGTCGAGAGCGTGAAGGCCGCCTCCGACATCTATGCCCCGATCGCGGGCAAGGTGGTCGAGGTGAACGGCCGCATCGTCGATGATCCCGCGCTGGTGAACAGCGATCCGATGGGGGAGGCGTGGTTCTTCCGCCTTGAGCCGACCCAGATGGGCGATGTTCAGGGACTGATGGACGAGATCGCCTACACCGCGATGGTGGAGAGCCTCTGATGAGCGCGGTCGATCGGCTCGCCGAACTCGAAGCTGCCGACAGCTTCGTCGCGCGCCATGTCGCGCCCCAGGGCGGTGACATCGCGGCGATGCTGGACCTGCTCGGCGTCGAGACGCTGGATGAGCTGGTCGGCCGCACCGTTCCCGGCGCCATCCGCGCCTCCGCCCCGCTCGCCCTGCCGCCGCCGATCGACGAGGCGGCCACGATCGCGGAGCTGCGCGGGCTTGCGGAACAGAACCGCCGGGTGAAGTCCCTGATCGGCCTGGGCTATCACGGCACGGTCACGCCGCCGGTCATCCTGCGCAACGTGCTGGAGAGTCCGGCCTGGTACACGGCCTACACGCCGTATCAGGCGGAGATCTCGCAGGGCCGGCTGGAAGCGCTGCTGAACTTCCAGACCATGATCGTGTCGCTGACCGGCATGGAGATCGCCAACGCGTCGATGCTCGATGAGGCGACGGCGGCGGCCGAGGCGGTGTCGATGGCGCATGCGGTCGCCAAGGCGAAGTCGGAGGTGATCGCCGTTGCCGCCGACCTGCATCCGCAGACACGTGCGGTGGTGGAGACGCGTGCCGCGCCGCATGGCTGGAACGTCGTGACTTTCGCGCCCGGCGACGCGGCCGCGATCGCGGCGGCGAAGCCCTTCGCGGTGCTGCTGCAATATCCGGGCACGACCGGCCAGGTCCGCGACCTGCGCGCGGAGATCGATGCCGCGCATGCGGCGGAAGCCTTCGCCATCGTCGCCGCCGATCCGCTGGCGCTGGTGCTGCTGACGCCGCCGGGCGAGATGGGCGCGGATGCCGTGGTCGGCTCCGCCCAGCGCTTCGGCGTGCCTATGGGCTTCGGTGGCCCGCATGCCGGCTTCTTCGCCACCAAGGACGCGCATCGCCGCCACATGCCGGGGCGTCTGGTGGGCGTGTCGCGCGATGCCGCGGGCAATCCCGCGATGCGCCTCGCGCTGCAGACGCGCGAGCAGCATATCCGCCGCGAGAAGGCGACCTCCAACATCTGCACCGCGCAGGTGCTGCTGGCGGTGATCGCGGGCATGTACGCGGTGTGGCATGGCCCGGACGGGCTGCGCCGGATCGCGAAGCGCGTTTCGTTGCAGGCGCGGCTGCTGGCCGATGCCGCGAAGCGCGCGGGGCTGACGCTGCGGCACGATGCGTTCTTCGACACGCTCGCCATCGAAGCGGGCGACCGCGCCGATGCGATCGTGAAGGATGCGCTGGACGCCGGCTTCAACCTGCGCCGGCTCGATGGCAACGGCGTCGGCATCGCGCTCGACGAGACCGTCACCCGCGACGACCTGCTGACGCTCGCCCGCATCCTGGGCGCCGAGCCGGCGGACGAGGCGGGCGGCATTCCCGCGCCGCTCGCACGCACGGGTGCGATCCTGGAGGAACCGGTCTTCGGTTCGACGCCCAGCGAGCATGAGATGCTGCGCTATCTGCGCCGTCTGTCCGACAAGGACATCGCGCTGGACCGCAGCATGATCCCGCTCGGCTCCTGCACGATGAAGCTGAACGCCACGGCGGAGATGATCCCGATCACCCTGCCGGGCTTCGCGGACATCCATCCCTTCGCGCCCGCCGACCAGACCGAGGGATTCCTCACCCTGATCCGGCGGCTTGAGGGCTGGCTCGCCACCGTGACCGGGTTCGCGGCGGTCAGCCTGCAGCCGAACGCGGGCAGCCAGGGCGAGTATGCTGGCCTGCTGACCATCCGTGCCTATCATCAGGCGCGCGGGCAGGGGCATCGCGACGTGTGCCTGATCCCGTCCTCCGCGCACGGCACCAATCCGGCGTCCGCCGCCATGGCCGGCATGTCCGTCGTGGTGGTGGGATCCACGCGCGACGGCAATGTCGATGTGGCCGACCTGCGCGCCAAGGCGGCGCAGCATGCCGACAGGCTTGCCGCGCTGATGATCACCTATCCGTCCACGCATGGCGTGTTCGAGTCCGAGATCCGCGAGATCTGCGACATCGTCCACACCCATGGCGGGCAGGTGTACATGGATGGCGCCAACATGAACGCCCAGGTGGGGCTGACCAGCCCAGGCGGCATCGGCGCGGACGTGTGCCACCTGAACCTGCACAAGACCTTCTGCATCCCGCATGGCGGCGGCGGGCCGGGCGTGGGCCCGATCGGTGTCGCAGCACATCTGGTGCCGCACCTGCCGAACCACCCGCTGCGCGCGGATGCCGGTCCCGCCACCGGCTTTGGTCCGGTCTCGGCAGCGCCCTTCGGCTCGGCGCTGATCCTGCCGATCTCCTATGCCTATATTCGCATGATGGGGCCGGAAGGGCTGAGGCGCGCGACCGAGGTCGCGATCCTGAACGCCAACTACATCGCCGTGCGGCTCTCCGGGCACTACCCGATCCTCTACACGGGGGAGAACGGGATGGTGGCCCACGAGTGCATCGTCGATTGCCGCGGCTTCAAGGCCGAGGCGGGAGTCGAGGTCGAGGATATCGCCAAGCGGTTGCAGGACTACGGCTTCCATGCGCCGACCATGTCCTGGCCCGTCGCCGGCACGCTGATGGTCGAGCCGACCGAGAGCGAGCCCAGGGCGGAACTCGATCGCTTCTGCGATGCGATGATCGCGATTCGCGAGGAGATCGCCGCCATCGCCGAAGGGCGCCTCGACCGTGCCGACAACCCGCTGAAGAATGCGCCGCACACCGCGCAGGAGTTGATATCGAGCACTTGGCAGCATTCTTATACGCGTGATCAGGCGGCATTCCCGCTGCCATGGGTTGTAGAGAACAAGTATTGGCCACCCGTAAAGCGTGTGGATAACGTTTACGGCGATCGCAATCTTGTCTGCATCTGCCCGCCTGTATCGTCCTATGCGCAAGCGGCTGAGTAACTAAGAGGTCACTGCTAACGCACCGGCTTGCCACGACAACGCAATGCGTTGTCGGTGCAAGATTGGCGCATGGAGCGCCTGGGTCATCCGGGACTGGACAGCGGCGCACCCGCGCATGGCGCGGTCGTCATGGCTGTCGGTCATGTCAGCCGCGATGTGCGCCGCGTATGCTTGGCGCTCAATACCGGCGCGCTCGCGTTCCGTCCGGGGCAGCACGTGCTGCTGTCGGCGGGGGGCCTGCAGCCGCGGCCCTATGCGATCGCGAGCCTTCCCAACGATCCGCTGCTGGAACTCCACATCCAGCGCCGTCCGACCGGGCTTGGTGCGCACGCGGCCGAACGCATGCGGGTCGGTGATCGCGCGGTGATCTGGGGGCCGGTCGGCCGCCCCTTCCCGCTGGAAGACGGCGGCCCGATCCTGGCCGCGGCGGACGGGGCCGGCCTGTCGGCCGTGGGCAGCGCGGTGCTGTCCGTGCTGGGTGCCGACGCCGAGCGCCGGGTGATGCTGTATGTGGGCGCGCGTGCGGCTTCGGATCTCTATGACGAGCGGCTGCTGCGGTGGCTGACCGAACGCTGCCCGAACTTCATGCTGAATGTCTGCGTGCGCGATGGTGCGGCCGCGGACCACTATCGGCAGATGCCGCTCGGTTCGGCCATCGCCGCGGACCGGCCGGATCTGCGGGGTGCGACCGTGATCGCGGCAGGCGCCCCGAACATGGTGGCGGGCGTGATGTCGGCGGCGCGGATGCTCGGCGCGCGGCCGGATCGCATGCTGCCGATGCCCTTCGTCCCGCATGAACCGGATTCCCGGCCGCACGGATTCCTGGCCCGCTGGCTCGGGGATATCGCCCGGCCCTGGATCGCTTCCGCCGCGGGGTGAGGCGGTTCGCCGCGCCGCCGCCGGATTGACACGCCGCCGGATGCGGCCCCGATCACCTCCGCGTGCGGACGATCCCGGCCTCGGTCGCGATCGCCGCGAGCGGAATGTCATCCGGCCCCGCGGGGACCTCCGGCACGTGCTGGGCGGCGAAGGCCGCGCCGATCGCGGTGGCGTGCGGCAGCGCGGCCAGCGTGCGGTCGTAGTAGCCGGCCCCGTAGCCGAGCCGGTGGCCCGCCGCGTCGAAGGCCAGCAGCGGCACCAGCAGCCAGTCGGGAACGAGGCTCTCGCCGTCCGCGGGGTGGCGCGTGCCGAAGCGTCCGCTGCTGAGGGGCATCCCCGGCCGCCAGCGCCGGAAGGCCAGCGGCAGGCCGCGCTTCGGCGTGACCGGCAACGCGACGCGGTGGCCGCGCCCGTGCAGCGCGTGCAGCAGCGGGCGCACGTCCAGCTCGCCGGGCAGGGGCCAGAACAGCGCGCAGACCGCGCCGGACGGCGGCGGGGCGTGTTCCAGCACATGGCCGGCCACGCGCGTGCCGAGCGCGGGGTTCCAGTCCGCCCGGCGCGCCAGCATGGCCCGCCGCAGCTCCGCCTTCAGCTCGCCGAGCAGGACATCGCAATGGATGGGGTGCGGAGCCGCCATGGCCGTTGGCATGTCATCCTCCCTGGGCCTGCTTCACAGCAGGTGGGCACCGGGTAACGTGGCCACGACCACGACAGAGCCAGCTCCCAAGGGAGTAAATACGGCCCCGGGGATGAACTTCCTGACGCACCGGGCAGCCCCGCCCACGGAAGTTAGGCAGGCTCCAGCGTCTCGGCAATGCGTTCCGCCTGTTCCGCCGCGCGGATCACGCGTTCCAGAAGCGCAGGGTCGATCGCAGGCGGCAGCGGAGCGGCAAGGGGCGGCAGCGGTGCGCCGGCTTCCAGGTCATGCACGCGGTCCGCGAGCAGCAGTGCGGCCATCATCAGCGTCCGCGCCTCGCCTCCGGCGCCGCCCGCCGCCTTGACCATGCCGACCGTCGCCTCGACCCGCTCCGCCATGGCGCGCAGATGCGCTTCCTCGCCATCGGCGCAGCCCACGTTGTAGGCGTAGCCGTTGATGCGGATATCAACCTGCGCCATCAGGCCGGCTCCTTCGCGGTGGGACCGAGGGCGGCGCGCACTTCCTCGATGATTGTGTCGAGCCGTGCGGCGATTTCGGCCGTGTCCTGATCCTGCGCGGTCGCCGCGGGTTCGGGGCGTGGACGCTCGGCCGCTGCCGCGATCCGCGCCAGCGCCGCTTCCAGCCGCGCTACCGCGACGGCGAGGTCGTCGTGTTCCGCCATGCGATTCCCAAAAGTTACGTAGCTCTTGCACCAAAGACCGGGCGGCGCTTGAGGGTCAAGCATGACCGTTCCTCCCGCCGTCGTGGTGCATGGGATCGATGACGCAATGACCGCGCTCGCGCCGGGACGGGCGGTGCTGCTGATCTCGGCACCCGGGGCCGCGCTCTATGCCGGGTGCGGCTGGTGGCGGGCGGTGGTGGCGGCCGCGCGGGCGGCGCATCCGGCCACGCCCTGCGTCGATGCGCTGGATTGCGCCGATGCGCCGGGCCGTGCGCTGGAGGCGCTGGCGGCGGGGTGCAGCACCGTCATCCTGTCCCCCACGGCGAAGGCATTCGGCCGCGTCGCGGCGATCGCGGCACGGCAGGGGGCCGAGGTGTGGCCCGCGCGTCCGGCCGCGCTGGACCTGGCGGAACGGGGATCTGCCCGAAGGCTGCCGCAATGGCTTGGCACCCCCTTGCCCGGATGACAGGCCGGGAGCGGGTAAGCCCCGCCCGGCGATGGTGATAGTGACGAGGGAAGACGCATGCGCATTACACAGCGGGTCCGCAAGATCCTGGACTGGTACGAGAGCGACAATCCGGGAACCAAGGCGAACCTCGCTCGCATCCTCATGGAAGGGAAGCTCGGCGGCACGGGTAAGCTGGTGATCCTGCCGGTGGACCAGGGTTTCGAGCATGGACCCGCGCGCAGTTTCGCGCCGAACCCTGCCGCCTACGATCCGCACTACCATTTCCAGCTCGCGATCGAGGCCGGGCTGTCCGCCTATGCCGCGCCGCTGGGCATGATCGAGGCCGGGGCGTCCACCTATGCCGGCGCGATCCCGACGATCCTGAAGATGAACTCGTCGAACAGCCTGGCCACGGCGAAGGACCAGGCCGTCACCGCGTCGGTGTCCGATGCGCTGCGGCTGGGGTGTGCCGCCATCGGCTTCACCATCTATCCGGGCAGCGAATACGCCTTCGACCTGATGGAGGAGCTGCGCGAGCTTGCCGAGGAAGCGAAGGCCGCCGGCCTCGCCGTCGTGGTGTGGTCCTATCCGCGCGGCCCGGACCTGGACAAGGCGGGCGAGACGGCGGTGGATATCTGCGCCTATGCCGCGCACATGGCGGCCCTTCTCGGCGCCCACATCATCAAGGTGAAGCCGCCGACCGAGGTGGTGTCGCTGGCCGCGGCCAAGGCGACCTACGAAAAGCAGCACATCGACATCGCGACGCTTTCCAAGCGGGTCGAGCATGTCGTGCAGTCCTGCTTCAACGGCAAGCGCATCGTCGTGTTCTCGGGCGGCGAGGCGAAGGACCTCGACGGCATCTATGCCGAATGCCGCGGCATCCGCGACGGCGGCGGCAACGGTTCGATCATCGGCCGCAACACCTTCCAGCGGCCCAAGGAGCAGGCGCTGGAGATGCTCGCCAAGATCATCGAGATCTACCAGGGCAAGTCCTGATCACCGCGACGGGCACCCTCACCCCCACCCTCTCCCGTGCGCGGGAGAGGGGGCAGGTTCCCTCTCCCCCTCGGGAAGAGGGCTAGGGTGAGGGGGCGCGCGTGCCCTATATCCGGGACACGCCCATGACCGACAGCACCTGCCGCCTCTACCTCATCACCCCGCCCGCGCTAGATCCGGCCGCGTTCCGCGACACGCTGGCGGCCGCGCTGGACGCGGACGACGTGGCCTGCGTCCAGCTTCGGCTGAAGGATGCGGACGACGACGCGCTGCGCCGCGCGATCGACGTGCTGCGGCCCGTGGCCCAGTCGCGCGACGTGTCGTTCCTGCTCAACGACCGCCCCGACCTCGCGGTCGCCACGGGTTGCGACGGCGCGCATGTCGGCCAGACCGACATGGGAGCCACGGAGGCACGGCGCGTGCTGGGTGAGCTGACGCTCGGCGTCACCTGCCACGACAGCCGCCATCTTGCCATCGAAGCCGGGGAGGCCGGTGCGGACTACGTGGCCTTCGGTGCCTTCTTCCCCACCGCGACCAAGGACGCGCCGACCCGCGCGGACCCGGAGATCCTGGCGTGGTGGTCGTCGCTGATGGAGCTGCCCTGCGTGGCGATCGGCGGCATCACGGCGGCCAATTGCGCGCCGCTCGTGCGTGCCGGGGCGGATTTCCTGGCCGTGGTCGGCGCGGTCTGGAACCATGCGGACGGGTCCGCCGCCGGCGTGCGGGCCATGAACGCCGCGATCCGCGCGGCGCATGACGATGCAGCTTGAATTCGCCACCGTGGATGTGTTCGCGGCCGAACGCTTCGGCGGCAATCCGCTCGCCATCGTGTTCGGCGCCGATGCGCTGGACGCGGCGGCGATGCAGCGCATCGCCCGTGAGTTCGCCCTCAGCGAGACGGTGTTCGTGCTGGCGCCGACCCGCGCCGATGCCGATCACCGGCTGCGCATCTTCACGCCGGCCGCGGAGCTGCCTTTCGCCGGGCATCCGAACGTGGGCAGCGCCTTCGTGCTGTCGCGCCGCGCCGGCGGCGCGCGGCGTCTCGCGCTGGAGCAGGAGGCGGGCCTCGTGATCGCCGATATCGATGGCGACGCGGCCGACATCGCAGCACCCCAGCCCTGGACACGCGGCGATACGGTGGTCCTGTCGCGCGTCGCGCCCTGCCTGTCCCTGCCGGACAGTGCGATCCGCACCGACCGGCATGCGCCGCTGCGGTCCGGTGTCGGCACGTCGTCCCTGCAGGTGGAGCTTGCGACCCGCGCGGCGCTGGCCGCGGCCGCGCCGGACCTCGCCGCCTTCCGCCGCCATCTGGGCGATGTGCCGGATGCGCGCGGCGTGCTCGCCTACTGGCGGGAACGCGACGACCTGATCCGCTGCCGCTACCTCGCGCCTTTGCAGGGGATTCCCGAAGACCCCGCCACCGGCAGCGCCAATGCCGCGCTCGCGGGGCTGCTGCTGTCGCTGTCGGGCGGGGAGCGCATCGCCTTCACCAGCATCCAGGGCGTGGAGATGGGGCGGCCGAGCGAATTGCGGCTGTCCGCCGCGCGCGATGCGGCGGGCGCGATCCGCGTGCGCCTGGGCGGCCGGTCCGTGCCGGTGCTGTCGGGAACGCTTGACCTCGGATGAGACCGCAGGCGCTGGTCCCGGAGCTGGCCGTCACCGACATCCGGCGCAGCCTTGCCTTCTGGCGCGATATCCTCGGCTTCGCGGTCATCTATGATCGCCCCGAGGAAGGCTTCGCCGCCGTCGAACGCGAAGGTGCCCGCGTGATGCTGGACCAGCTCGGCACCGGGCGCGACTGGCGGACCGGGCCGCTCGACCCGCCGCTCGGCCGGGGGATCAACCTGGAGATCGCGGTCGCCAGCATCGACCCGCTGCTGGCGGCGCTGCGCGCACACGGCGTCGCGCTGTTCATGGAACCGGAGACCAAGACCTACCGCGTGGGCGGCGGCGGAGTGACGGTGCAGCAGTTCCTGGTCCAGGATCCGGACGGCTACCTGCTGCGTTTCTCCGCGCGCAGACCCGGACATGACGCGCATGAGTCTTGAGCAGTGGGGCCACGACGCGCTGGCCTTCATCGCCGCCAATCGCGGCTGGGCGGTGCCGATCGTGTTCCTGTTCTCCTTCGGCGAATCGCTCGCCTTCGTGGGCGTGCTGCTGCCCGCGACCGTGGTGCTGTTCGGCGTGGGCGCGCTGGTGGGGGCGGGCACGCTGGATTTCCTGCCGCTATGGGTCGCGGCCAGCATCGGCGCGGCGCTGGGCGATACCGTCTCCTACTGGTTCGGGGACCGCTACCAGAACGCCGTCTGGCGCATGTGGCCGTTGTCGCGCTTTCCCAATCTGGGGCCGCGCGGGGAACGGTTCTTCCACCGCTGGGGCGTGGCGAGCGTCTTCCTGGGCCGGTTCTTCGGGCCGCTGCGTGCCTCGGTGCCGCTGGTGGCGGGCATCATGCGGATGCCCGCATTGCAGTTCCAGATCGCCAACTGGGCGTCGGCCTTCATCTGGGGCGCGGGCATCCTCGCGCCAGGGGCGCTGGGCGTGGGGCTGTTCGCGCGCTGAACGCCTGCGTCGCGCGCGTCATCCCAGCCAGGGCGGAACCGGCAGGCCCTTCTCGCGCAGGAAGTCGGGGTTGAAGAGCTTCGACTGGTAGCGCGCGCCGCCGTCGGAGAGCACCGTGACGATGGTGTGGCCGGGACCCAGCGCGCGTGCCACGCGGATCGCGGCGGCCACGTTGACGCCGGCGCTGCCGCCGATCGACAGGCCTTCGTGGATCAGCAGGTCGAACACCTGTTCCAGCGCTTCCGGATCGGTGATCTGGACGGCGTCGTCGATCGGCGCGCCGTTCAGGTTCTCCGGCACGCGCGACTGGCCGATGCCTTCGGTGATGCTGCTGCCTTCCAGCGTCAGCTCGCCGGTCTTCACCCAGGCGTAGAGCGCGCTGCCCATCGGATCCGCGAGGACGATGCGCACATCCGGCTTGTACGCCTTCAGCGCCATCGCCACGCCCGCCAGCGTGCCGCCCGTGCCGCAGGAGCAGGTGAAGGCGTCGATCCGCCCGCCCGTCTGCCGCCAGATCTCCGCCCCGGTGGTCGCCCGGTGGCCTTCGCGGTTGGCGAGGTTGTCGAACTGGTTGGCCCAGACCGCGCCCGTTTCCTCCGCGATGCGGCGGGAGACGTGGACGTAGTTGCCGGGGTCCTTGTAGGGCTTGGCCGGGATCAGACGCAGATCGGCGCCGATCATGCGCAGGAAGTCGATCTTCTCCTTGCTCTGCGTCTCCGGCATCACGATCACGGTGCGATAGCCGCGCGCGTTGCCCACCAGGGTCAGGCCGATGCCGGTATTGCCCGCGGTGCCTTCCACCACGGTGCCGCCCGGCCGCAGCACGCCGCGCCGCTCCGCATCCTGGATGATGGCGAGGCCGGCGCGGTCCTTCACCGATCCGCCGGGATTCATGAACTCGGCCTTGCCGAGAATCTCGCAGCCCGTGGCGGCACTTGCCCGGCGCAGGCGGATGAGGGGGGTGTTGCCGATGGCGCCGAGCAGCCCGTCGGCGACGGGCGAAGCGGTCGGATGATCCATGGCCTGAGCCTAGACCGATTGGCGGAGAATGTCCGCCTCTAGGAAGGGGGGGATGCAGCGATCATGTTCTGCACCCGGCCTTGCGCGGAGCAGGGACGAATCCTGCTTGACCGCGCCATCGCACCCAGCTTGCCTCGGCACCATGTCATGCCTCACACGGCAAGAAGGACAGCACATATGACGATCCAGCTTGGCCAGATCGCGCCCGATTTCGAGCAGGACAGCAGCCAAGGCCCGATCCGCCTGCATGACTTCCTCGGCGGGTCCTGGGGAATCCTCTTCAGCCACCCCAAGGACTATACGCCCGTCTGCACGACGGAGCTGGCCGAGGCCGCGCGGCTGAAGCCGGAATGGGACAAGCGCAACACCAAGGTCCTGGGCCTGTCGGTCGATCCCACCGACCGGCATTCGGGCTGGGCGAAGGACATCGCCGAGACGCAGGGCCACGCGCTCAACTTCCCGCTGATCGCCGACCATGACCGCAAGGTCAGTGAGCTGTACGGCATGATCCATCCGGAGGCGGATCCGTCGGTGACGGTGCGCACCGTCTACGTGATCGATCCGAACAAGAAGATCAGGCTGATGCTGACCTATCCCCCCAGCACCGGCCGCAACTTCGCCGAGGTGCTGCGCGTGCTGGACAGCCTGCAACTGACCGACGCGCACAAGGTGGCCACACCGGTGAACTGGCAGCCGGGCGACGATGTGATCATCGTGCCGAGCGTGTCGAACGAAGACGCCAAGGCGCGCTTCCCCGACGGCTGGAAGGAATTGCGTCCCTATCTGCGCGTGGTGAAGCAGCCGCCGCTGCCGCACGAGAAATGAGCGTCGCGGATATTGCGCCGGCCGATGTGCTGGCGGCGCTGCGCGAGGATCCCCTCGCGCAGCTTGTCGATGTGCGCACCGATGCGGAATGGGCCTATGTCGGGCTGCCCGACCTGTCCGAGGCGGGCAAGCAGCCGATCCTGATCCCCTGGCAGGTCTTCCCCACGATGCAGGTCAATCCGCGCTTCGTGGAGATGCTGAAGGAGACGGGCTTCACCCCGGAGCACCGCATCTACTTCCTATGCCGCAGCGGCGTGCGCAGCCTGGCCGCGGCACAGGCCGCGCTTGCGGAGGGGTTCCCCAACGCGTTCAACATCGCGGGCGGCTTCGAGGGGCCGATGGATGCGGAAGGCCATCGCGGCGCCGTGGCGGGATGGAAGGCGGAAGGCCTGCCCTGGCGGCAGCGCTAGAGCTTTTTTCAGTCGGCACCTGCCCGCGTCCCCGCCCGGCCATCCAGCGACAGTATGCTGGATTGGGTGGCCGGGCGGGGGCGGACAGGTGCCGACTCCACGAGAATGAAAACCGCGCCAGCCGATCCAGCCGCTTGACCGCGCATCGTCCGGGCGGCACGCCGTCACGGACATGATGTCGGACGGGATGCAGGCAAAGGCGCAGGCGGCCCCGGCCGCGGGGCCATCGTGGGACGGGGCGGCCGAGGTGATCGAGGACGCGCGCATCAGCCGCTTCGATCTCGCGGCCAGCGTGGGCGAGGCCGGGACGTGGCGCATCCAGCTCGCGCGCCCGGCCGCGCCGCCGCCTGCTTCCGGCTATCCCGTCATCTACCTGCTCGACGGCAACGCCACCTTTCCGCTGATGTGGAAGGCGGCCCTGGCGGCCGATGTGCCGGTGGCGTTCGTCGGCATCGGCTACCCGGTGCCGCAGCGTTTCGACGTGACGCGGCGCTATTACGACCTGACTTCCGCCGTGCCGCCGGAGACGATGCGCGGCCGCGACGGAGGCGCGCCGCCGCGGACCGGCGGGCGCGCGGCGTTCCTCGATTTCATCGGCCGCGACCTGCTGCCGGAAGTCGCGCGGCGCCTGCCGGCCGATCCCGGACGCAGGATGCTGTTCGGCCACTCGCTGGGCGGGTTGTTCGTCCTGTTCGCGCTGTTCGCGCGGCCGGCGATGTTCCGCGCCTACGTGGCGGCCGATCCTTCGATCTGGTGGGGCGGGCGCGCGATCCTGCGGGACCAGGCGGCGTTCCTGGCGGATGCCGCCCGCAGGGCGGGGCCGATCGACCTGCTGGTCGAGACATCCAGCGGCGGCTCGCGATCGGGCGCGCCGGCATCCCCGAAGCGCAACGTGCCGAACGCCGACGGGCCGGGACCGCGGGAGGTCGCGGCCGCCCTGTCCGGCGTTCCCGGGCTGCGCGTGTTCCATCGTCATTTCGCGACGCTCAATCACGGCGCGATGCTGCCGTTCAACGTGGCCGACGCGCTGGCATTCGCCTCCGGCCGCCTGCCCCAGGATGCCGTGGGCATCGGGGGATGACTGGAGAGCCTCGACTTCCCTCTTCCGCATGGCGGGAGAGGGGACGTGGCGGCAAGGTGGGCGATATGACACCGCCCTCCAGCGCGGTCACGCCGCGTGCTGGCCGGGGAACAGCCGTGCGATGGCGGCTTCGCTGGCCGGGCAGACCCCGCGATCGGTGATCAGCCCGGTGATGAGGCGGGATGGCGTGACATCATGCGCGGGGTTCGCGGCCCGGCTGCCGGATGCCACCACGCGCACGGTCGCGACCGATCCGTCGAGCGCGCGGCCCGTCATCGTGGTGACCTCCGTGGATGGACGTTCCTCGACCGGGCATGCCGGGGCCTCCGCCGTGCCATCGACCGCCGCTGTCGCCACCGCCGCCCAGAACGGCACGCCATTGTCCCGCGCGGCGAGCGCGACGGGATAGGTGCCGATCGTGTTGGTCAGGTCGCCCAGGCGGGAGATCCGTTCCGCGCCCACCAGCACGATGTCCACGGCGCCGCGCTGGATCACCTGCCCGCTGGCGCCGTCCGCGATCACCGTGTGCGGCACGCCGTGCTGGCCCAGTTCCCATGCGGCCAGTGCCGCGCCCAGGCCGCGGGGGCGCGTCTCGCTCACCCACACATGCACGTCCAGCCCGGCATCGTGGGCCATGTAGACCGGCGCCAGCGCGGTGCCCCAGTCCACCGAAGCGGTCCATCCGGCATGGCCGTGCGTGAGCACGTTCACCGCGCCATGGCGCGCGGCGATGGTATCGAGCAGCGCGCGTCCGTGCCGCCCGATCGCCGCGTTCGCGGCCACGTCCTCCTCCGCCATGGCGGCGGCCTCGGCATAGGCGGCGGCAACGCGGGTGGCGATCGGAAGGTCGCGCAGGGCGGCGGACATGCGCCGGATGCTGCGATGCAGGCAGGCCAGGCCGGGCCGCGCGTCCAGCAACAGGGCGGCGGCCGCATCCAGGGCCGGATCGGTCGCGTCGTCGCGCAGCGCCAGCGCGATGCCGTACGCCGTAGCCACGCCCACCAGTGCCGCCCCACGGATCTGCGCCGTGCGAATGGCATGCGCCACCTGCTCGGCGCCGGCCAGCCGCAGCGTCTCCAGCTTCCAGGGCAGGCGGGTCTGGTCGAACACATGGACCGACCGTCCGTCCTCGGCGAGCCAGAGACTGCGGTGGGAGATGCCTTCGATCTTCATGCCGCGCGCATTTGGGCACACGGCGCGGCGGGCGCAAACCTCCGGCTGGAGCATGATCCGTTCGCCTGCGCTCGCGGCCCATGCTCCAGCCCATCGTCTGAGCGCGTGATTCACGCCGCCGGTGATTCCGCCTTCGGCGATCACGCCTAGCCCAGGAAGCGCGCGAGCGAGAGATCGTCGAGCGAGCCCAGCAGCGCCCAGGAGGATTCGAGCTGCGTGCGCAGCAGTGACAGCCGGGCGGAGACTTCGGTCAGGTCCACATCCTGGATCGTGCTGCGCTGGGTCTTGAGCAGCTTCACCATGTCGGCGTGGCGGTCGCGGATCGCCTCCATCGCGGATTGCGCGGCACCCAGCGCGCTCGCATCGGCGTTCAGCCGCGTCATGGTCCGGTCGAGACTGGCGGCGAGGCGGGACATGAGGTCTCCGCGCTGGCCGTCCGCCTCCATGGAGTCCGGCAGCGCGGCGAGCACCATCAGGTCGCGCACCAGGTCGCGCATCCAGCCGCCGGTCGAATCCGGATCCTGCGCGGCCATGGCGGGATCCTTCCAGGCCGGCGGGCGCAGGCCGGTCGTGATGCGGTGGCCGTCCTCCACCAGGGCGGTCGCGGGCGCCTCGTCCTGGATGCCCGCGGGCAGCGGCGCGGACATCGCGGCCGAGAAGATCGTTCGGCCCGCCGTGTCGTCGGCGGTGAGCGCGGTGATGTCGGCCCAGACATCGTCCAGCGTGTTGCCGGCCGTGCCATCCAGCGTGGCGAGCCGGGCGGCGATGTCGGCGTAGAGCGTCGGCCCGGACGGATCGCCCGCGATGGCCTGCCCGGCGGGAACGGGCGGATGGGACGCATCCGATCCGGCGAACAGGTAGCGCCCGCCGGACTGGGTGTTGAGCAGGGTCGCGATCTCCACCAGCGCCGAGGCGGCTTCGGCCTTCATCGCGCTGATGTCGATGGGACCGGTGCCGATCGCGGTCAGCGCGCGCTGGCGCAGGTCGCCCGCGAGCGCATCCATGCGGGTCAGCGCGGTCTGCATCGTATCGATGCGCGGCAGGGCGCTGTCGATCACGCCGGTATAGGCTTCGCGCCGCGCGATTTCCGCGTTCACGTCGATCAGCGTTCCGGCCCGCGGCGCGTAGCCGCCATAGGTCTCCGCCTTGTGGCCGGAGGCCGATTGCAGGTTCGCGAGATCGAGGCGTTCCTGCACCGCCATCGCATTGGCGACGATGCGCCCGGTGAAGCCAAGCGAGGAGATCATGCCATCTCTTCCCGCGGCAGGCCCAGCACGGCGTTCTCGTGCTGGATCAGCCGCCTTGCGAATTTGAGCGCGCGATAACCGTCATCCTCCTCGGCGGCCGCGATCGCCTCGGCGCAGAGATGCCGGGCGAGGCCGGAGGTGGTGTGGTCGGCGAAATCCTGGGCGAGGTCGCGCGCGCGGTCGAGCGCCAGGCTGCGCTCGGCAGCCTCTCCGATATAGGCGGTCTGCAACGCGAAATAGAGCCGGCGCGCGGGCGTCGTCACCTCGGCGGGCGGCAATACCTGCTTGCCGAACAGGAAGCGGACCCGCGTGGTCAGTTCGATGCGGGCCTTGTTGCGGAAGCGGATGGGCGCGCCGTTGACGATCAGCACCTCGGCGGCGCGCAGTTCGATCACCAGGCAGGACATGATGCCACCCCGTCCCTAGCGGACCGACGCGAGCAGCGCGTCCCACATGTCCTGCACGGCCGCGATCACCCGCGCATTGGCGGAATACGCATTCTGCAGCGTGATCATCGTCGCCATCTCCTGATCCACGTTCACGCCCGATTGGTCGGCGAGCCGCTGGTGCAGCAGGTCGCGGACGGCGCCTTCGCGCGAGATGCGCGCGGTGGCGTCGGCCCGGTCGGCTGTCTGCGACGCGACCAGGTTGCCCGCGAAGGCGCCGAGGCCGACATCGGGCAGGTCGGTCAGCGCGATCGTCCCGTCCGGCCCCTGCCCGGCCGTGATGAACGCCGCGTGCGGCACGCCCGCCGCCGCCTCCGTGCCGAACACGTGGTCCACGATGTGGTCGAGCAGATCGGTGAAACCCTGGGGGCCGGTCGATGGATTGGGCGTGAAGTCGCGCAGATCGCCCGCCGCGACGGACAGCGCGTGCGTGCCGTCGCGGATCAGGCGCGGATCGGCGGCCACGTCGGGGTTGACCGCGATCACCTGCGCGAAACCCACATAGGGGGCCTGGGTGGGCGGCGCGGCGGCCGGATCGGGCACCGGATCCGCGGCACCGGGGCGGATGAACAGGCGCAGCCCCTGCTGTTCGAAGCGGTAGGCGAGCTTCTGGGCGAGTTCGTCGAGCTGGGCCTGATAGGCGGGCAGTGTCGCGTCCCGCATCTCCAGCAGCGCGCCGATCCTGCCGCCGGTGAGGGAGGCGGTCACGTCCGCGCCATGCAGCGTGATCGGCGGGATGCCGCCGCCGGGGCTGTATGCCTGCGGCCCCATCACCGCGCCCGAGGTCGCGAACGGGCGGCTGCCGTCGAGCGGCAGCATGACGCCGGTCGCGGTGAAGGCGCTGAGCCCGCCATCCGCCTGCTTCACGAAGCGCGCGTCGATCAGTTCCGCCGCGATGTTCATCTGCCGGTCGCGCAGATCCTCCAGATCGGCGCTGTCGCGGCCCAGCAGCTTCGCCGTCTTGATGCTGGCGGTAAGGTCGGAGATCGCGGCCAGGGTATCGTTGAGCTGGCCGATGCCATCGACGATCCCGTCCTGAGCCTGTTGCCGCGCGCCGGTGACGGCATTCGCGACAGCGTTGATGCGGCGGGCCAGCGCATCCGCCGCCATCACGATGCCCGACTGCTGCGCGGAACTTGCCGGATCGGATTGCAGGACGGTGAACGCGTTCCGCAATTCGCCGATCAGATTGCCCATGCTGTCCGCCTGTTCCGCGGCGCCGTGCGCCGCCTCGATGGTCCTGAGCAGGGATTCGCGTGCGGACAGGCCCGCGAGCGTCGCATCGCGCCGCGCGAGGTCCGCGCGCAGCGCCTCGTCCATCACCCGCGCCAGGGTGCCGGTGCGCACGCCCATCCCGATGCCGTCGGCCACCACGGCCTCCTGCGGGCGCGTCTTGCGCGTGTAGCCGGCCGTCTCCGCGTTGGAGACGTTCTGCGATACCGTCGCGAGCTGGCGGTTGATGTTGGCCAGTCCGCTGACGGCGATCGACAGCGAGGATTGCAGCGACATTCTCTTTCGCCTCCGGAGCGTGGGAACATGCGGTCAGGCAGCGGGCCGGCGCCTGCGCCTCAGCGGCGCATGTTCAGCGTGTCCTGCAGCATCTCGTCCGATGCGGTGACGACCTTGGTGTTGGCGGTGTAGGCGCGCTGGGCGACGATCAGCTTGGTGAACTCGGAAGCGATATCCACGTTCGAGCGTTCGACCGCGGAGACCACCAGCTTGCCCGCGCCGTTGCTCGCGGCATCCAGGTATTTCGCATCGCCGCTCTCCAGCGTGCGGGTGAAGGCCTGCCCATCCTGCCGCTGAAGCTGGTCCGGGTCGTTGAAGGTGACGACCGGCACGCGCGCGACCGTGCGCGCCTGGCCGTTGTCGTAGTTGATCACCACGTCGCCGTTGTCACGGAAGGCGAGCGAGGAGAAGGAGCCGAGCGGCACGCCGTTCTGGCTGAGGCTGCGTTCGGAGTATTCGGTCCCCCCGTATTGCGTCACACCGGCGGAGGAGCCGTAGCTGCCGAGTTTCAGCGACACCGTCTGCGGACCGTTGCCGAAATCGGTGATGAAGCTGACGGTCGCGGCCCCGCCCGGAGCATAGGCGGTGCCGGTGGGCGCGCCGGGGCCTGCGGCCGCGCCGAAATTGCCGATCGTTCCGTCGGGCACCGTGTTGACCGAGGCGTCGCCGAAGGCAATGTCGATCGTGCCGCGATTCGCGTCGGCGATATCGTCGGGCACGACGACGCCGAGCGTCCAGTCATTGTGGTCGTTGCGGGTCCAGTTCAGGCGCACCGTGCGCAGCGTGCCCAGCGTGTCGTAGATCTGGATCTCGCTGGCCGGATCCGGCGCGCCGGTGGGCAGGTCGTCCGGCAGGTTGGCGCTGACCGTGACCTCGCTTGTGGGCACCGGGTTGAACAGCGTGTCGGTGATGCGCAGTTCGTGGGTGCTGGTGCGGTCCACGTTGCCGGCCGCATCCATGTTCCAGGCGCGCAGATAGTAGCCGGAGCCGTTCACGAGGTAGCCGTTCTCGTCCAGCGTGAAGTCGCCGGCGCGGGAATAGTAGATCTGGTCGTCGAAGGTCGGCTGGCCGAGCGATTCTCCGTCGGAGCGGGAGACGGCGAAGAAGCCCTGGCCGGCGAGCGCGAGCGACAGGCTGTTCTCCACCTGCTCGACCGTGCCCTGCAGCGTGTTGGTGTAGTCGGGGCGCGCGACGACGGATCCCGGCGAATGGATGCGCTGGGTTGAGAGCGTGAGGTAGTTCACGAAGCTCGTATCGACCCGCTTGAAGCCCGTTGTCTGGCTGTTCGCGACGTTGTCGCTGATGTTGCCGAGCGACTTGGCCTGTGCGTTCAGCCCGCTGATGGCGGTGGTCATGGCCCCGTAGAGCGACATGGAAACGGACTCCTCGGTGGTTGTTTGCCGGCCTCCCGGGCCTCGCGGGACCCCGGTGCATCCGGCGTGCCACCGCTTCGGACGCCGGAACCTGCCATCGAGCGGCCGTTCCTGCCGGGATGGGGACGCGCGCGTGGCAGTTCTTGCCGGTTCCTGACCGCGATGGGCTGGCGTGGCGCTTGCAGGATTGGATCGACCGCCCGATCCGAGGAGCCGCGCGTGCCGCACCTGATCCCGACGATGATCCTGGCATCGCCGCCGCCGTCCGCGACGGTGACCGCCGGCGCGATGTCGCCGCAGATCGCGGATGGGTTCGCGGCGTTGCTTGCCGCGCTGGGGCTGACGGTGCCCGCGCCCGGGTCCGGGGAGCTGCCGGAAAGACCGGACACGGCGCCGATGACAGGTGCGGTGTTCGAAGACATGCATGCGGACAATGATCCGGAGACCGACACGCAGGACCTGATCCTGCCCGATGCCGCGCTTTCGACGGTGGTGGCCGCGCTGGAACCGCCCAGGCCGGGCGAACAGCCGGCGCCATCATCCCCGGACGGAATGGCGATGGCATCATCCGTGGTGGAGGGTGCGGGCAAGGGGACGGCCAGTCCCCCGGATGCCGCGTCTTCCGTGGTCGCCCCGGGCGCGGTCGTGCCCGCTGTCCGTACAGGCACGGCCCCCGTGGACCCCGCGCCGGAAAGCGCGGCACCGGCCGTGCCGTCGCGGACCAGTGGGAAGAACGTCACCGCGGCGGTCTCCGCGCCTTCGCCGGAGATCCCGCGGGACGGCCCTGTGGTGGCCCCGGCGGGCCAGCCCGAGGACGTTCCCGTGCGGGCGCGGGGCAAGACCGATGACGTCAGCCCCGTGTCGCCATCCTGGCGCATGCCTCCACCGCTTGCGGACATGGCGGCCGTGGCGACGCCGGGATCAATGCCGCCCGCGACGGCGGAGCCGCCCGCCGCCGGGAACGCCGCCGCGCTGCCGATGCCCGGGGGCGCCGCCGCCGTTCCAGGTGCCCCCAGCCTGCGCGGCCTGCCATCCGTCGCCTTGCGCCCGGCGGACGGGGAACAGCGGGACCCGGCCATCCCTGCCGGGCAGACGCCGGCCGAGGAAAGTTCTGCCGCGGATCGCGGGCACGATCCGGCCGTGGTCAGGCCGGAGTCATCCGGCACAGCCCGGCCCGAGGTCGCGGTCGCGCATCATGAAGTGGCGGACCGGCCGGGCCCGGTCGTGGCCCCCGCGCCCGCCGCGCCATCGGCCCCGGGCGCGACCGGACAGCAGCACGCCGCGCCGCCGCAGGAGGCAGCGCGTGCGGCCCCTGCTGTGGCGCCTCCGCCGCCGGCCCAGATCGCGCAGGCGGCGGTCCCGTTCCTGGCGGGATTGCGCCCCGGCCAGGCCGGCCGGATCGCGGTCCGCCTCGATCCGGCTGATCTCGGCCAGGTGGAGGTGCGTGTGGAGCCGGCGCACGGCGGGCATGCCCGCATCGAGATCCTGGTCGAACGGGCCGACACGATGCTGCTGCTCCAGCGCGACCAGCAGGATCTGATGCGCGCGCTGGACCGCGCGGGCCTTACGACCGGCGAGCCGCTCAGCTTCGCCTTCGCCGGCGGATCGGGGGCGGAGCGGCAGGCGGCGGATCAGCGCGCGCCCGGGCAGGCATCGCGCGCGCCGTCCTTCAATGGATCCCGCGACGAGGACGTTCCGCCCCGCGCTGCGGCACGGCCCGTGCATCGCGCTGCCGGGCGTCTCGACCTCATCGCCTGACCGGAGCTTTCCTCATGGCCACCGTTCCCTCCGCGACGACCGCACCCGTCGGCACGGCCGCCGGAAACTCGGCGAAGACCCTCGCCGGAAACTTCTCGGACTTCCTGACCCTGCTGACGACGCAGTTGCAGAACCAGGACCCGACCAACCCGATGGACACGAACGCGTTCACCACGCAGCTGGTGCAGTTCGCCGCGGTCGAGCAGCAGATCAACGCGAACGCCAACCTGGAGGCGCTCATTTCGCTGAACCAGGGCCAGCAGGTGTTGCAGGCGTCGAGCCTGATCGGCGCGAGCGTGGTCGCCGACAGCGACCAGATCGCGCTGCAGGACGGGCGAGGGGAAATCCGCTTCACCTCGGACAGCGCGGCGCCGACGCTGATCTCCGTGCTCGATCCCGCAGGTCGGGTGATCCTCAGCGGGACCGTCACCGCGGCGATGGGCGAGAACGCCTGGGTCTGGGACGGCCGGACGGCGAGCGGCACGCAGATGCCGGATGGCGCCTATACGGTGACGGTGATCCAGGCCAACGCCGACGGCACCACCAGCGCGCTGGACTTCGGAACGGTCGCGACCGTGACCGGCGCGCGCCGCAGCGGCGACACGATGAACGTCCAGCTCGGCCCGCTGACCGTGGGGCTCGATGCGGTCACATCCATCACCGCGCAATAAGACGCGGAAGGGATTGCCGCCCTTAACCCTGGGGTAAGCGCCCGCCGCCACTCTGCGCCCATGCGGCAGAACGCCGCGCAAGGGGCAGAGGATCACGGCGACGATGGCCGCGCTGCTGCAAGGACTGAAAACGCTGGGCGCGCTGCGCGCGGCGGCGATCGGGGCGGTCGGGCTGGCCGTGCTCGGTTTCCTGCTGTTCGTCACCACGCGCGGCGGCCACGGGCCGATGATGCCGCTTGGCGCCGATCTGGACCTGCGCGATGCCGCGCAGGCTGCCCAGGCGCTCGAAAAGCTGCACATCCCCTTCCAGCTCACCGCCGGCAACCAGATCCTGGTCGCGGCGGGTGATGCCCCCCGCGCGCGCATCGCGCTCGCGCAGGAGGGGCTGCCGGCCGGGGGGATGGTCGGCTACGAGATCTTCGACCGCGGCGACGGGCTCGGCGCGTCGCAGTTCCAGCAGCGGATGAACCAGCTTCGCGCGCTGGAGGGGGAGCTGGCGCGGTCCATCCGTACGCTGTCCGGCGTGCGCGCGGCGCGCGTGCATCTTGTGTTGCCGCGGCGGGAGCCCTTCGCCCGCGACCGGCAGGAGGCGCGGGCCTCCGTGGTGCTGTCGCTGGCGGGGGCCGCGCGGCTCGACCGCGATCAGACGCGGGCCGTCGTCAACCTGCTGACCGGCGCGGTGCCCGGCCTTGCCGCGCGGAACGTCGCGGTGGTGGACAGCCAGGGCAACGTGCTGGCCGAGAACGGCCAGATGACCGGCGGCGCGGCGCGCATGGCCGCGACGCGGGACGCGCAGCGCCGCGCCGCGGAACGCGAGATGGCCCGCAATGTGGAGGAGATGCTGGAGCGCACGCTCGGCCGCGGCCATGTCCGCGCGGAGGCCGCGCTCGACTACGACTACGACAAGGTCAACGAGACGCAGGAGCGCTACGATCCGGACAGCCAGGTCATGCGCAGCCAGCAATCGACCATCGAGCAGAGCCGCACGGCGGAGGCGACGGCCAATGTCAGCGTACAGAACAACCTGCCGAATCCGGACGGCATGAATGGCGGGAACACCGGCACGCAGGAGAGCCGGCAGGAGGAGACCAGCAACTACGAGATCAGCCGTTCGGTCCGCACGGTCGTGCGTGACCAGCCGGTGCTGCGCCGTCTCTCGCTCGCCGTGATGGTGGACCACGTGGCGGAGCGGGGCGGGGACGGCACTGTTGCCTGGCGCGCGCGCAGCGCGGAGGAACTGGACCGCATCGCCGCCCTCGTCCGTTCCGCCGTCGGCTTTGACGAACGCCGCGGCGACCGGGTGGAGGTGGCCTCCATGGCCTTCGCCGCGCCGGCGGCGGAGGATGCTCCGGACGCGGCCGGCGTGCTCGGCCTGCCGCTGGAGCGGGCGGAACTGTTCCGCATCGGCGAAGCGGTTGTCGCGATCCTGCTGTTCCTCGTCTTCATCTACGCCTTCGCGCGCCCCACCGTCGCACGGCTCGTGTCCCTGTCTCCGCACGAAGCGCCGCTGCCCGCGCTCGCCGCGGCCGAGCCTGCCGTTTCCGGACTGCCGCCCCTGCCGCCGCTGGAGGAAGCGATGGTGAGCATGGCGCAGGTGGACGGGCAGGTGCGCGCCGCCTCGCTGCGGGCGCTGGCCGGGCTGGTCGATGAACGGCCCGAGGAAGCGGTTCAGGGCCTGCGCAACTGGCTGGCGACGGAACCCGCATGAACGCGCGCATCGAACATTCGCTGACCCTCAGCGGTGCGCAGAAGGCCGCGGTGCTGATCCTCGCGCTGGGCGAGGAGCGGGGCGCCAAGCTGTTCGAGGCGCTGCACGAGGACGAGATCCGCGAGATCTCCGCGGCGATGTCCCAGCTCGGCCGCATCACTTCCGAGGCTGTGGAGACCGTGTGCCGCGAATTCACCGAACAGCTCGGCGGCGGCGCGCTGACCGGCAACCTGGAAAGCACGGAGCGGCTGCTGCTGAAGCTGCTGCCGCGCGACAAGGCCTCCTTCATCCTGGAGGAGATCCGCGGCCCGGCCGGGCGCACGATGTGGGACAAGCTGGCCAACGTGAACGAGGCGGTGCTCGCTGCCTATCTGCGCAATGAGTATCCGCAGACCATCGCGGTGATCCTGTCGCGGGTGAAGGCGGATCACGCGGCGCGCGTGCTGGCGCTGCTGCCCGAAGGCATCGCGGTCGATGTCGTGCTGCGCATGCTGCGCATGGATGCGGTGCCGCGCGACGTGATGGACGGGGTGGAGAAGACGCTCCGCTCCGAATTCATGGCCAGCCTGTCGCGCTCCGCCCGGCGCGATGCGCACGAGGTGATGGCCGACATCTTCAACAACCTCGATCGCCGGTCGGAACAGCGCTTCATGGCCGCGCTGGAGACGCGCAACCAGGAGGCGGCGGAAAGGATCAAGGCGCTGATGTTCACCTTCGACGACCTCGCGCGCCTGGCGCCGCAGGCGATGCAGATGCTGCTGCGGGCCGCGCCGAAGGACCGGCTGCCGGTGGCGCTGAAAGGGGCATCGCAGGCGATCCGCGCCCTGGTCTTCTCCAACCTGCCCGAGCGCGCCGCGAAGATGCTGCGCGAGGATGTCGAGGCGCTGGGCCCGGTGCGCGTGCGCGACGTGGAGGAGGCGCAGGTGGCGATCGTCTCCATCGCCAAGGATCTGGCGCAGCGCGGCGAGATCTACATCGCGGAGCGGCGCGAGGAGGCGATGATTGCCTGACCCGCGCGGTTTCGAGACGGGTATCTGGCCGGCGGGGCCGCAGCCGCATGTCGCGGCGCGGCCGTGCGGCGCCGGCTTCCTTCGCGAGCTGGACGCGCCGCCGCCCCCGCCGCCGGATGTGGTGCCGCGTGCGGTGTTGGAACAGGCGATCGCGAAGGCGCGGGCCGACGGATATCGCGATGGTGAGGCGGCCGCGGCCTCGGGCATCGCGCAGGCCGTGGCGGCGGTTCTGGACCGCATCGCCACGGAACTGTCCGCCCTTCGTGCGGCGGCCGAACAGGTGGCCGTCGCGTCGGCCCGGGATGTCGCGGCCCTGCTGCTGGCCGCACTCGGCCGCGCCCTGCCGGGATTCGCCGCAGAGCGGACCGAAGCGGCGGTGATGGAGATCGCAGCACTTGTGCGCCCCGTGCTGGCGCAGGGCGGCGCCGCCGTCCGCGTCGCGCCGCCGCATGCGGACGGGGTGGCGCGCGCGGTGGCTGGCGCCGGCCTCGCCCTGCGCGTGATCGGCGACGAGGACATCGCCCCGGGCGATGCCGTGCTGGCGTGGGATGGCGGTTCGGCACGGCGGGAGCTCGCCGCGGTCTGGGCCGAGATCAGTGCCGCGCTCGCCGCGGCGGGGCTTCTCGCAGACGGAGCGACCGATCATGACGGATGACCTGGAACTGGGTGAACTTCCCCCGGACGCGGCGGGCGGTGCGAACGGCGCGCAGGCGCCCGCCGAACTGCGCGCGGTGTTCGAGATTCCGGTGACCGTCTCCGCCGTGCTGGGCAAGGCGACGATGCAGGTCTCGCAACTGCTCAAGCTCGGGCGCGGCGCGGTGGTCGAACTCGATCGCAAGCTGGGCGAGGCGATCGACATCTACGTGAACAACCGGCTGGTCGCGCGGGGTGAGGTGGTGATGGTCGATGACAACCGCCTGGGCGTGACCATGACCGAAATCGTGAAGGCCGACCGGCCCGGAAGCTGATCCGCGCGCGGGGGGGATGTGGCGATGCGGGTGGTGATCGTCGGCTCGCTCGATG
>Ga0182737_1000139_pt1 | contig 137409 bp, 168 predicted proteins | sample eDN5th30CBELigOP_FD_128878 | JGI IMG/M metagenome (GOLD analysis project Ga0182737, IMG submission 128878) | Enriched Organic Plus compost microbial communities from Emeryville, California, USA - eDNA 5th pass 30_C BE-Lig OP (version 2) (version 2) ... | reverse complement strand
CGCGGCGACGACGGCGGCGATCACGAGCAGCAGCAGCGGCCCGCGCCGGCCCGCGCCGGCCGGGGCGTCGACGCCGAGGCGGTCGCGCACCGCGTCCCGCGCCGACCGGGTGCGGTCGTGGGCGGGCAGCGGGGCGAGCACCTCGGTCGGCGTCGCGTCGAGCGCGCCGGTGCGGCCGAGCCCAGGAACCAGGGTGGTCGGCGGGTCCGGCAGCGCGAGCGCCCCGGTCGGCGCGGATCCGGCGATGCCGCGCAGCTCGGTCTCGATGAGCGCGAAGGAGTACGGCCGGGACGACGGCGCCTCGCTCATGGCGTGCCGGGCGAGGGCGCGCAGGGCCTCGTGGATGATGCGCGCCGTGCCGGGCTCGACGGCCGCCCACCCGAGCTGGTCGTCGCCGAGCGCGAGCAGCCTGTCGAGCAGCACGCCGTAGCCGTGGATGTCGCTGCGCGGGGACGGCGCGGCGCCGGCGCGCTGCTCCGGGGACGGATCGGGAAGCCCAGCGGTGAACCGCGCCCACATCCGGCGGGTGACGACCGGGTTGGCGAGGTCGGTGATGTCGGCCGGCTGCGGGCCGAAGCCGGTGATCTTCACGCGCACGGGCTCGACGGTCGCGGGCGTGGCGTGCACGACGGCCGGCCCGAGCGCCCCGTGGATGATGCCGTGGCTGTGCGCGGTCTGCATGCCGGCCGCGACGCGCATGGCGACCTCGAGCGCGTACCGGGCGAACGTCTCGAGGTCCGCGCCGCTCTGGTCGACGAGCGGCAGCGGCGCGTCGGGGACGTGCTCGCGCACGGCCCAGCGGACGCTGTCCGCGCCGTGGCCGTCGATGCCCGCGTCGAGGATGCCGGCGATCGCGGGGTGGCTCAGCTCGACCGTCGCCGCGACGGTCGCCGCGAAGAGCCCGACGGCGGCGGGATCGTCCCCGAGCTCGGGGCGCAGCAGGAGCAGGTCGACGGGGCGCTGGAGGTGCTGGTCCTCAGCGAGCCAGACGTCGTGGGTGTCGGCCCGCGCCACGCGCCGCACCGGCCGGTAGCGTCCCGCGATCGGCGCGCGCGCCGCGCCGTCTCCCGGCGTGGACGCGGGGCGCGAGGGGGTCTGCTGCTCGGTCATCGGGGCGCTTCGCGATCACTGCTCGGCCTGCTGCGCGTAGGCGGTGGCTCGCTCGCGGACGCGCACCACGTAGCTGTCCAGGTGGTTGTAGGAGTGGACGGCGGCGGTCCAGCCGTCCGGGGTGGAGAGGTCGCCGGAGGCGCACAGGTACACCGCCGCGGTCAGCGCGGCGTCGTCGATGTCGTTCGGATCGGCGACGCCGTCGCCGTCCGCGTCGACGCCGTGCCGTGCCCAGCTGTCGGGGATGAACTGCAGCGGGCCGACGGCGCGGTCCCACCGGGTGTCGCCGTCGAGGGCGCCCCGGTCGGTGTCGGCGATCGCGGCGGTGCTCGTGCCGTCGAGCACGGGGCCGAGGATCTGCTGCGTGGTGGTGCCGTCCTGGTTGAGCGTCGCGCCGCCGTGGGTGCCGTGGCCGCTCTCGATCTCGCCAATGGCGGCGAGGGTGTTCCAGCCCAGGTTGCAGCCGGGGTTTGCCCGCTCGGTGAGCTGCGCCGCGACCGCGTACGCCTGCAGCGCGCGCACCGGGATGCCGGTGGCCGCGCCGGTGCGCAGCAGCCACTCCTGGTCGACGGGCACCGCCGCGGTGTCGACGGTGCTCGCGGCTGGCTGCATCGCGGTGACCGAGGCGGCATCGGCGACGGCGGCGGTGAGGGGCTGCTCGGAGACCATGGTCGCGGGCTTGGGCATGCCGGCGACGTAGCCGACGGCGCCGAGGATCGCGAACGCGGCGACCGGGACGACGAGCAGGTAGCGCTTATCCATCGCTCGCCTCGGGGCCTGGGGTCGGCGTGCCGCTCGGCGTCGAGCTGTCGGTCGGCGTCGGGGTGGGGGTCGGCGGGGTGTAGTCCTCGGCGATCCCGCACACCAGAGCCCGGTCCCCGTTCGCCCAGGATCGCTGGGTGGGGATGAGCCCGAGCACCTGGTCGCCGGCCTCGGTGCGGCCGGTCGCCGTGTCCAGGGGCTGCTCGGTGGCGGCCTGGTAGGGCTCGGCGCACTGGGTCAGCAGCGCGGCCCACAGGTCGCGGGCGGTGTTGGCGAGCGCGGTGGGGGCGAGGGCGTCGTCGGCGGTGCCGACGTGGATGACCTTCCAGGTGTGCCGGTCCTCGCACGGCACGACCTGCGGGTCGTCGAAGCCGTTGACGCAGGCGTCCACGGCGAAGCCTGCCGCGTCGGCGGACGACTGCGGTGCGGCCTCGACGCCCGCCGGGAACCGGGCGTTGAGGAACGCCCAGACCCCGCCGATGAGCAGCACGAGCAGCAGCACGCCGAGGGCCCACCAGAGCCATCCCCCGCCGGGCCGGGCGGTGGTGCTGTGCTCCTCGCCGGCCATCAGCCGAACCGCCCGTTGACGTAGTCCTCGGTGCGGGAGTCGCGGGGCCGCTCGAACATCGCCTCGGTCCTGCCGTGCTCGACGATCACGCCGGGGGTGTTCTGCGCGGCGAGGAAGAACGCACACTCGTCGGAGACGCGGGAGGCCTGCTGCATGTTGTGAGTGACGATGACGATCGTCGTCGTGCCCTTGAGCTGCTCGATCGTCTCCTCCACGCGCCTGGTCGAGGTGGGGTCGAGGGCCGAGCAGGGCTCGTCCATGAGCAGCACGCGCGGGGACACGGCGAGCGAGCGAGCGATGCACAGCCGCTGCTGCTGCCCGCCGGAGAGACCGCCGCCGGGCTGGTCGAGGCGGTCCTTGACCTCGTCCCAGAGGGACGCCTTCCGGAGGGAATCCTCGACGAGGACGTCCTTGTACGCCTTGGACGCCGTGACGCCGGAGAGCTTCAGCCCGGCGACGACGTTCTCGTAGATCGACATCGCGGGGAACGGGTTGGGCTTCTGGAAGATCATCCCGATCGCGCGGCGCGCGTCGGTGATCTTCTGGCTGCGGTCGTAGATGTTCTGCCCGTCGACTCGCACCTCCCCGGCGAGCGACGCGGAGGGCACCATCTCGTGCATCCGGTTCAGGATCCGCAGGAAGGTGGACTTGCCGCACCCGGACGGCCCGATGAGCGCGGTGACCTGGCCGGCCTTCATCGTCAGCGAGACGCGGTCCAGCACCTTGCGGCTGCCGAACCAGGCCGTGATCTCCTCGGCGACGAGGTCGGCGGGTTCCACCTCGCCGAACAGCCGGCGGCGCACCTCGTCGGCGAGCTCGCGGTGGTCGATCGAGGCCAGATCGTCGACGTGGTGGGTGGGGATGAACTCGTTGACCTCCGCCGGCGCCGTCACATCGATCGGGGTGGTGCCTGCTGCCGGAAGGGGTGGCAGCAGCAGCGTCGGCGCGGCTGCCAGCGACGATGCGGCGGCGGGTGCCTCGACGCCCGCTTCCCCGTCCGCGGCGGCGGTGCTCGGCTGCGGGGGGTGTGCGGGGGCGTCCTCGAGCGGCTCGTCCGCGGGGTCGTCGTTGGACCGGCCGGTCCAGCGGCTGAACAGGGCGTTGACGGACTTGGGGCTCACGGGAGTGGTTCCTTCGATCGGGTGGGATGCGTCGGCGGGTCAGGGGGTCAGAGGAGGTTCGGCAGCAGCCACTGGTTGACGAGTCCGGCGGTCAGCAGGCCGACGGCGAGGATCGGTGGGATGCCGATGAGCCATGCCTGCCAGCGGCCCCAGCGGCGCCACAGCCAGACCACGAACAGGGCGACGGCGATCATCAGCTCGAGCAGCAGCACGAGCGGGTAGAGCGCGGACGTGTCGGTGCCCATCGCGGCCTCGGACTCCGGCAGGGCGCCGGCGGGGATCGCCACGGCGGGGCGATCGTAGCCGTCGGAGACGAGCTCCGCGTCGACGCGGTAGACGGCGGTGGGCATGAACGGCAGGCCTGCGGCGGTGGTCAGGGTGATGCGTCCCTGGCCGGCCCGTGGTGCGGGCGGGGCCTGGTCGCCGGCGAAGCGGATGCCGGTGACCTCGTAGGTGCAGGAGCCCTGCCCCATCGTGATGCCGAACCGGTCGCCTTCGCGCAGTGCCTTGAACGCGGCGCCGGCGGCGCCGTAGGCGCCGGAGCGGGCCATCAGCACGCTGGTCCCGTACTGGCACGGCAACACCGTGTCGCGGCGGTGGCCGATACCCGCCATCGTCTGCGCACCCGCGGTGCCTTCGACGATGACGCTGCGGGGCAGGCCGATCTCCGGCGCCGTCAGCAGCGCCACCGGGGTGCCGGGCTCGATGAGCTCGCCGTCGACGCCTTCCGGTCCGGTGGGGGCGGCGCCGCCGGCGAGGTCGACGCGCAGTTCGTCGTACAGCGCCTTCTGGCTCGTGTAGTTCTGCACCTGCGAGATGAGCACGAGGTTCACGGCGAGGGCGAGGATGCTCACCGAGAGCATGGCGAGCACGAGCGCGACGGTCCGCATCGGGGCCGGCGCCGGGGTGCGCGCCGGCATGACCGGGGTCGGCGGCGGTGCGTCGACGCGCGGCGGCGACTCGGCTGAGGACGGCGGCGGGGCGAGGACGGTCATGGCCGTCGCCGCGCGCCCAGGACGGAGGAGACCACCGGGGGGCCGATGATCAGCGCTGCCGCGCCGAGCGCCACGAGGACCATCAGCGTCTGCGGGCCGCCCCAGCCGTTCTGCCCGGCCACGACGGTGGAGACCGGGTGCACGTTCCCGGACGCGGTGGTCATGTCGTCGTTCGAGCAGACGCCCGTGTCGGGGTCGCAGACCTGCGTCCCGGTCGTGGTCGAGTCGTCCGTCGTCGTGGTGCCGCCGCCGCCCGTCGTGGTGCCGCCGCCGAAGTCGGGGCCGTTGTTCACCCCGGTGCCGGCGAGCCGCCACGGGGCCTGGCAGGCGTCGTCGCAGCCGGCGGGGAACGGCGCCTGGTCGACGAGGATGTTGTGCGAGGGCGAGTCGCCGGGCCGGAACGTCGGGTTGTTGCACGGGTTCGACCCGTCGGCGCTCAGGGCCGAGTTCTTCACCGCGTCGAGCTTCGCGAGGGTGTCCGCGTCGACGCCGGGGATCTTCCGCGCCTGATCCATGGCCGCCAGCACGAGGTTCATCGGCAGCGGGGAGTAGCCGAGGGTGCCCATCGTCTCCTGGCCGGAGCACAGGACGTGCTGCAGGAAGTAGCCGAGGGTCGCGCCGTGCGGCTCGTGGAAGACATTCGTCGTGGTGTTCGGCACCATCATGTAGCTGTACGCGGACAGCGGATAGGTGCGCGGATCGCCGTAGGTGTAGACGTTCGACAGGTCCTGCGAGAGGTAGTTCTCGCTGGACTGGTCGGTGTTGATGATCGCCTGGGTGAGCGCGACGGCGACGGCGGAGTCGGTCGGGATCGTGTAGAAGCCGGCGGCGTTCTTGATCTGCGCGACCGGGAAGCCCTTCTCGAGCGCGTAGGCATACTCGTCGTAGTTGATCGTGTAGGCCGTGTTCACTGTGAAGGCGGTGACGCCGTCGGACTTGTTCTGGCCGACGAAGTTCGGCAGGTTCGCGGTCGGGAAGTAGCTCGTGGCCGAGTTCCCGGTGCAGCCGCCCGTCTTGGCGCACAGCTCCTGGTAGTACTGCGGGAACTGGCGCAGCAGCCACAGCGTGAACTGCGCGGTCGCCCCCGAGCCCTCGGAGCGCACGACGACGGTGATCTGCTGGTCGGGCAGGTTCACCCCGGGGTTGTCGGCGGCGATCGCGGGATCGTTCCACCGGGTGATGCGGCCGGTGAAGATCTGCGCCGCTGCGTCCTGGGACAGCTTCAGGTCGTCGTAGCGCTGCCCGTTGACCGGCAGGTGGTACATCAGGCTCGTCCCGCCGGCGACGACCGGGAGCATGCCGAAGGCGAAGTCGGGGTAGGAATTGTCCTTCTCGTCGGCGGTGTCGCCGCGGTAGGGGATCTCGGAGACGGCGAAGTGCGCGTCGACGCGGGTGGCGAACGCCTTGCGGCCGGTCGAGGAGCCGTTGTCGTTGTAGTCGACGGTGACGCCCTGGGTCTTCGCCTCGGCGGTCCACTGCTTCATCGCCAGGCCGGCCCAGGAGGACCCCTGGCCGCTGATGCGCTGGTAGTTCGCGGCCGAGGCGGGCAGGGCCACGGACAGCACGAGGCCGAGCCCGGCGAGGAGCGCGCCGGCGAGCATTCGGGCGCGGTGTGGGCGGCGGGGGGGGCGGGTCATGGCAGATCCTCCTGGACGGACGGGGCATGGTCGGAGGGCACGGCGCGCGCCGGTCGGGCGCCGCTGCGCGGATCGGCGAGTTCGCGAGCCGCCTGCGCCGGGGCTTGGCCGACGCGGGCCGCGGTGCGGCGGGAGCGCTGCGTGAGGCGGGCACGCTGGGCCGGGGTGAGCTTCCCCGGCTCCTGACCGCCGATCGCGCGAGCGGTGACGAACAGGATGAGCACGAGCACCATGAGCGTCGCGGCGGTGGCGAAACCGCGCGAGTGCATCGTCTCCTTCGCGGAGCGGACGAAGTCCAGCGCCGCGAGCGGCAGCGACGTCATCGGTCCCTCAAACGGGTTGACGTTCATGTTCGAGGTGATGCCCGCGGTCAGCAGCACCGGCGCGGTCTCGCCGATGCCGTGCGCGAGGGCGAGGATCACCGCTGTCGCCAGGCCGGACCTCACGGTCGGCAGCACGACCCGCCACACCACCTGCCAGCGCGAGGCGCCGAGCGCGAGCCCGGCCTCGCGCAGGTTGCCGGGCACGAGGCGCAGCACGACGTCGGCGGCGCGGATCATGATCGGCAGCATGAGCACGGTGATCGCCAGCGACGCGGCGAAGCCGTTGGACTGCTTGGTGAACAGCACGATGACGGAGGCGTAGATGAAGAGCCCGGCGACGACCGAGGGCAGGGCGGTCATCGCCTCCACGATGGTGCGCACGAACCGGGCGAAGCGACCGCCGACCTCGGCGAGGAACAGCGCGGTGGTCAGCCCGAGCGGCAGGGTGATGGCCAGCGCGATGCCCATCTGGATGAGGGTGCCGACGATGGCGTGCAGGATGCCGCCGGCCTCCAGGCCGGAGAGGGGGCCGACGCCGCCCATGTCCTGGGTGAGGAAGTGCAGGCGCTCCCAGAGGCTCTGACCGCTGTCCGGGTCGAACATCTGGCCCCACACGTCCTGGCCCGACACGAGGATGTAGCCGATGACGAGGCCGAGCGCGCCGATGACGACGACCCCGGCGGCCCAGAGCATGATCGTCCAGTACCGGTCGGTGACGGCCGGTCCCCGCTGCTTGAGGAACACCAGCGCCGTGTAGATGAGGACGAACCAGAGGAAGCTGACGAAGGGCATCCAGCCGATCGTGACGACGCCGAGCACGAGGCTCAGGAGCACGCCCATGCTGATGGCGGCGACGGCGGCGCCGATCACGGTGAGCGCGTCGTCGCGGGAGGAGCCGAACGCGACCCGGTCGAGATCCTCCGGCGCGGGCTCCCGGCCTTCGGTCGGCAGGAACGTCTCGAGCTCCTCCGGCGACGCCTCGATGGCAGCCGAGTTCGCGCGGCGGCGACCGCGGCGGGTCTCCGCGTCGTCCAGCCGCTCGTCCGGGTCGGTGTCGGGGCGGGAGAGGGTGTCGCTGCTCATCATGCCTCGCTCTCGGCGCCGGAGCGCGACCTGGCGATGATCGTGGAGGCCGTGAAGTTGATGATCATCGTGAGGATGAACAGCGTCAGGCCCGCCGCCATCAGGGCCGACATCGCGTACGCGTTCGCCTCCCCGTACCGCAGGGCGATGTGCGCGGCGATCGAGTTGGAGCCGCGGTGCAGGATCTCGAAGCTGATGTCGAACAGCGGGCTGACGATGAGGTAGATCGCGATCGTCTCCCCGAGCGCCCGGCCCAGGCCCAGCATCGTGCCGCCGATGATGCCGCCCTTGCCGAACGGGAGCACGACGGCCTTGATCATCCCCCACCGGGTCGCGCCGAGCGCGTAGGCGCCCTCCCGCTCGCCGACCGGTGCGCGGGAGAAGGACTCGATCATGAGGTTCGTCATGATCGGGATGACCATGAGCGAGACGACGACCCCGGCGATGAACGTGGAGGCCTTGAACAGCGAGTCGTCCGGCAGCGGGTTGTCGGCCTCGACGCCGGAGACATGGAAGATGGGGATCCACCCGAGCCAGGTCGACAGCCACCGCACGAACGGGATGACCTCCTGCTGGAACAGGGCTAGTCCCCACAGCCCGAACACCACCGACGGCACCGCCGCCATGAGATCGACGAGGGACCGCAGCGTGCGCTGCAAGGCGCCGGTGGCGATCTCGGTGACGAACAGCGCGAGACCGATCGACAACGGGAAGGCGATCACCAGGGCGACGGCCGCGATCAGGACCGTGAAGACCAGCAGCGAGGCGATGCCGAAGCTGTCGGTCTCCGGGCTCCAGTTCGTCTCGGTCAGGAACTCCCACAGCCCCACCGTGGACACCGCCTGCACCGCGTTCACGGTGAGGAAGATGCCGACCAGCCCCATGATCGCGAGGACGATGAGCCCGCCGAACCGGGTGATGCCTCGGAAGATGCGATCGGCGACCTCGCTGACCGCGCGCAGCGACTGCGGCGCCGCGTCGTCGTAGCGCTCCGCGGGGTACTCCGGCAGCCGGGTGTCGTGCCGGTCGAGGACGGGCGCGCTCATTCCTCCCGCACCCTTCGGGAGCGGCCCAGCAGCGGGGCGACGAGCCCGGCGAGCACCGCGGCCCCGAGCCCGAGGAACAGGCCGAACTGCGGGAACCCGACCTCGGTGGCCGGCGTCGTGCCACCCGGCGCGGCGACCTGCTGGGTCGTCGGCGGCGGGTTGTTCGTCGTGCCAGGCGGGCTCCCCCCGGGCACGACGGTTCGCGGGACGAACGACGGCACGTTCGTGGTCGGCGTCGTTGGGACAGTGGTGTCCCTGACCGCACGGAGCGCGGCGACCGCTGCCTGAGCCTGTGCGGCGAACTCTTCCGTGAGCGGCACGTATCCGGGCCGCAACTGTCCCTGCAGCGTGCCTTCGGCCTGCCCCGTGGTCGTGAGCCATTCGATGACATCCGCATAGTTGCCCGCCGAGGCCTCGGTGAGCGCTGTGGTGTCCAGGGCGGCGTACACCGGCGTGAGCAGCGGGTATCCGCGGGGATCATTGACGGTCAACGGCTGCGCCGCGCCGGTGGAGGCGTAGCCGCTGGCCGCTTCGGCCAGCGTGTCCGGGCTCGCTGCGACGCAGTCCGTCTCAGTGCTGCACAGTCTGGCTGTGGGCAACTGATAGCGGGCAGCGCTCGCGGTGTCCGTGATCGTCATGATGCGGCGCTGCTCGGCGGGATGGAACGTCGCGGACGCCTTCCAGAGCTCCGGGAAGCAGCCACCGTCGTACTCGTCGCACCAGCTTCCGCGCTGGACGGTGCCTCGGGCGGTGCTTCGCGCCGCGGTGAGGTGGTCGGCCATGGGCGGGAAGACGTCCACCAGCGTGGCGGCAGCGACGTAGGCCGAGTTCCCCGGCTCTGAGATCTGATCGGACTCCACGAACAGCACTTGCGGATAGGCGTTCGACGCCGGCGGATAGCTGGGCGGCGCCTCACGATCGAACGTGCTCGGCGTCTCCGTGGCGCCGCGCTTGGCGGCCGCCGCGGTCTCAAGGGCGGCGGCGTCAGCCTCACAGCCTTCGTAGGTCCGCGTGGAGTACCACGGGTTGATGGTGAGCCCGTACGGATCTGGGCAGCCGTTGAGGAAGCCGCGAGCATCGTCGTCGGCGACGATCCACCGCCAGACCGCAGCGGCGGCATCCGAGAGCAGGCCCTCGACCTCGATACGGTTCAGATCGAAGGCGCTGATGCCGCCTTCCTGGAACCGGAACCGCGGATTCAGGACAGCGAACTCAGGGTCCTCGTAGAGCGTGATGTCGCTGAAGGCGGCGGCGGCCTTCTCGTGCAGGCTTCCGACCGGCATCGTGCCGGGGGCATAGCTCTGGGTGAGCAGCTTGGCCACTAGCCGGGGCGTCAAGTTCAGCTCACGCACGAGGGAGCCGGCCTTGGCGATTTCGGCGCGCGCCTCGTCTTCATCGGCGTATCCGCAACGCTCCACGGTTGCTTCCGTGATCTCGCTGTTGCGGCCGCACGGGCGGTAGTCGATCAAGAACGCGACGGCGACGCCGGTGAGCGCCACGGGTGCATGCACATCGGCGGACGCGGCGGGTTCGGTCGTGAGCACGAACTCCGTCGATCCTGCGGCGAGCGCACGACGCGCCTGCGCATCACTGACCTTGGTGTAGCCGGTGCCGATGGCGGCGTCGGCACAGAGGCCGGGGGTCCACGACTCCATGGCGTTCGCCGCGAGTTCCGAGCCTTGAATCAGGGCACGCGCCTGGCCGCCCGGGCAGGTATCCGCGACCGGCGCGAACTCGAGCTTGACCTGCATGCGCTGCGCCCACATTGACGGCGACAAGGGCGATGCGTGGCCGCTGACGCCGTAACGGCTCTCCGCGCGAGTGTGTCCCTCCGAGATGGGAACCGCGACGAGCCAACACGTGTCGGTGGAGGGTGCCCCCTCCCGTGCGCCGCATCCGAGGAAGGTCGACTCCGCACCGGTCTGCGCTTCGAAAGTGACGGAGGCCGTCCCAGAGGAACCCGCAACAACGCTCGTCAGCTCGTTGGTGGTCGTCGTGCTGAAGTGGCGATTCACCGAGAAGCCCCCGTCGATCCCGTCGTCCTCCTCGCCGCTCACAGGCAGGTACGGAAGCGGCGAGAACAGACGAGAATCAGCGGGCAGTTCGAGATTGCCGGCGCCGTACGGCCCCGTCTCGGCCAGCGGATCACGATAGTTGTAGGTGCGGCTCGTGCCGTTCTGGCCGGCACCGCCGGTACCCTCCTGGCAGGTTCGGGGGTCGGGCTCCGTCGCGGCAGGATCTGCTCCGAGGAAGGCGCCCGACTCATCGTAGAGCGGGCTTCCCCAGCATTGGATGATCGCTAGGTAGGGGGCATCGGCGCTCGGCGCACCGGTCCTAGCGCGGTAAGGGGGCAGCCCTTCCACCTCGACCGTGAGCATCTGATTGACGAGATCTCTGGTCTGGGAGACCTTGAGACTGAGTTCGCCGAACAGTCGGTTCGAGACATCCCGGGTGCTGGCGAGCACGTCCTCGTAGGTCTTGCCACCAGTAAGTGCGATGACCTGGCGGTCGTCACGATAGACGGTGTTCTCGGGGGCATTGCCCTCGTTGTCCCAGCGGACGGTCACGGCGGAGCCGGTCGTCACGATGCCGTCAGGCCCCCAAACGGCAGGCTCCGCGGCGACCGCCGCCGTTCCGGCAGGAAGTGTGGCGAGGATGATTCCGCTGATCACGAATGTGACGAGGCCGGCGCGCCAGGGACGCTGGCCGTGGCTGATACGCATGGGGAACACGTCTCCGGGCTGGGGGAGGATCAAGGACTCTCGGTGCCAGGGTGGGCCGGCGGGTCACGCCGGCCCACCCTGGTGGGGTTTGACCGGGGTCAGGCGGCCGCGCGGGCGTTGCGGCGCTTGCGCAGCTGGGCGGCCGCGAGGGTGCCGCCGCCGAGGGCGATGGCGCCGCCGCCGAGGCTCAGCAGCAGCGCCAGCGCGGCACCGTCGGTGCCGGTCGTGGCGAGGTTGCTGCCCGGCCCGTCGGCGGGGTCGTCGACTGCGGCGGGGGTGATGGTGAACGCGAGCGTGTAGGTCTCGCCGCTCGTGCCGCCGGTGAGCACGAGCGTGTGCTCCGCCTCGGTGCTCGAGGCGAGCGCCGACGGAAGGGTGAACGTGAACACCGCCGAGCCGTCCGAGGCCGCAACGGCGGTCTCGGTGAGGGTGATCGGGTCGGAGTTCACGACGCCGGTGATGGTCTCGCCGTCCTCGAAGGTGCCGGCCGGGACCTCGACGAAGTACCGGGCGCCCGGGGTGAGCTTGTCACCGTCCTCGATCTCGACCGGTGCGACGGGGGTGCGCAGCTTCTGCGCCGCCGAGGTGCTGGAGGCGTTGTAGGTGGTGTCGCCGGCGTAGCTCGCGGTGAAGGCGAACTCGGTGCCGGAGGCGAGGCCGGAGACGGGCTTGGTGGCGACGCCCGCGGTGATCGGCGCGGTGCCGATCGAGCTGCCGTCCTGGAAGAACTCGACCTCACCGCTCGGCGCCGGACCGGTGCCGGACACCGTCGCGGTGAGCACCGCCGCGGTCTCGTCGTCCAGCTCCGCCGCGAGCGCGACCGAGCTCGCGAGCTTGACGAAAGCGATCTCCACCGACTGCTCCGCGGAGAGCGGCGACTCGTTGTAGGCGGCGTCGCCGAGGTACTTGGCGGTGTAGGTGTGCGTGCCCACCGACAGGCCGGTCAGGCTGAGCTCGGCGGTGCCGCCGGAGCCGATGTCGACCTGGCCGAGGCTCGTGGCGCCCTCGAAGAACTCCACCTTGCCGGTGGCGTCGGACGGCACGGTCGCGGTGAGCTTGGCCGCGTAGTCGCCGTTGTTCGTCGCCGCGAGTGTCGTCGTGCTGGCCTTCTTCGGCACGGAGAACGTCCAGTTGCTGCTGGTGTCGACGCTGAGGGTCCCGAAGGCGACGATCGCCTTGCCGTCCTCGCCGGCGACCGCGTGCATGAGGCCGTCGCCGCAGAAGAGGCCGTAGGAGAAGGTGCGCGCCTCCGCGGGGTGAGCGCCCCACTCGGTCTGGACGTTGCTCAGCGCCGTGCCGAGGCCAGTGATGTTGCCGTTGCGATCCGCGAAGTTGTTGCTGCCGAGCGTGAGCTCGTACGTGCCATCGGGCTCAATCCCGATCCCGGTGTAGTCGGCCGCAAAGTAGGTGCTGTAAGCGGTCACGTCCGGGGGGATGAGCTCCTGGCCGGGCTCGCTGAGGAACTGGTTCACCGTGGCGGTGCCCGCCGGGCAGACGAGGTCGCTGGCAATCGTCACGTTCTCGTTGACGAGCTCAGTCAACGTGCCGCTCGTCTGTCCCGCGATCGTCTTAAGAGTGAACGAGGCACCGTCCTGCACCTCGGCGGCCGCGACGGTCGGAATGGCAAGGGCGGCTGCGGCGCCGAGGGCAAGGGTCAGCAGGCCGGCGCCGAGGTGCCGCGCGGTGCGACCGCGCGAATGGGTGGGTGTCGGACTCATGCCGGTTCTCTCCTACAGCTCGGTACTTGGTCGGTGGTCGTCGGCAACCGATGAGCCGCAGCATGAGCACGCCGATGCCTTCAGGTTGCGCGGCGAGTCTGCCGCCGGGCATCCGGGGCCGCCATCGCGCAGAACCCACCCGTGGGTGACGTCGTGGGGACTCCAACGTGAACGGTTCGTGAACCCATCGGGCCCGCGGTTGCCTCCCGGCCGATGCGCCTGCGATAGTTCGCGCTCCGCAGGCGGATTGCGCGGACAGGCGGCATTTTGGGCGTTTTTCCAGGCTGGCCCGATGCGGCATCACCGTTCACCAGACCCGCGGTCCAACTTGGTGCTGCAGAACCAGACGCCGCGGCCGATCGATGATCCGGGTGGTCACGCGTCGTTCGCTGCCGGGTGCGATCATGTGCGCGTCGAGACGCGGACGGGAGGAGGTTGCGATGACGGCAGCGTCGCACCGGCGCCTCGCCCCGCCGCCGGGGGTGCCGGACGAGCCGATGGACCCCATGCCGGTCCCGGAGTTGCTGCGCCGGCCGCGGGCGCTGCTGGGTTTCGTCGCCGCCTCGTTCGTCGGCGGCCTGGCTTGGGCGCTCGTGCCGCCGGTCTCGACATTGCTGCGCGGGCGGGCCGACGAGCTGTCGTTCGGCTGGACCGCGTCTCTGCCGCTCGTGCTCGCGGTGATGGCCGTCGGCTACGCCGCGCAGGCCGCCGCGCTGCTGCTGGTGCCCCGGCGCCCGCTGCTCGGCGTCGCCGCGTCGTTCGCCTGCCTCTGGCTGCTGGTCCTGGCGACGAACTCGGTGCCGTGGCACACCCCGGCGGTGATGCTCGTCGCCGCCGCCCTGTTCCTGGCGGGCACCAGGACCGGACTGCTGCAGGCGGTCCTCTCATGCCTGGCCGTGAATCTCGCCCACATCGGCCTGCTCGTCGTGTGGCTGGCGGACTACGACCCCGACCTCGCCGCCGGGGCGATCCTGCAGTTCGCCGCGCCGGTGGTGGCGCTGACGGCGGCCGGCACGGCGCTGGGCCAGTGGTGGCGAGCGCAGTCCCTCGCCGCCGCGCGGGACCGGGCCGAGGCGGAGGCGACCCGGCGGGAGCAGCAGCAGCGGGTGGCGGCGGCGCTCGACGTGGAGCGGGCACGGATCGCCCAGGAGCTGCACGACCTGTCCGCGCATCACCTGGGTGGGATGGTCGCGCTCGTCGACGCGGTCTCCGCGCTCGCGGCCGACGAGCCCGCGGCGGCGCTCGCGCTGCTGCGGGACGTGCGGGCGGAGTCCCGATTCACCGCCGCGAGCGTCTACAGCGCCCTCAGCGACCTGCGCAGCACCGGCCTGTCCGCCCCGGACCTCACCGCCCGCACGCCGGACGCCGGCGCCCTGGACGCGCTGTGCGCGCGGTGGCGGACCCAGGGGATGCACGTCGACGCGCTGAGCCTCGGCCCGGTCGAGGCGCTGCCGGCGGTCGTCTCCGTCACGCTGTACCGGATCGCGCAGGAGGCGCTCGCCAACGCCGCCAAGCATGCCCCCGGCGCCGCGGTGCGGGTGCGGCTGCTCGTCGACGAGGCCGCCGCCACGCTCACGGTCCTCAACGCCGCGGCGCCGGTCCGGGCGACGGCCCGGATGGAGGCTCCGCTCGGCCTCGGCTGGGGGCTGGACGGGGCCAGGGAGCGGGTGCGGCTGCTCGACGGCACCCTGGAGGCCGCGCCGAGCGCGGACGGCGGCTGGCAGGTGCGCGTGCGCATCCCGCTCGACAGCACCCCCGAGGCAGGCTGAGGCCATGATCCGCGTGCTCATCGCCGACGACTCCGAGCCCACCCGGCGCGGTCTGCGCATCCGCCTGGAGCGGGCCAGCGGCATCCGCGTCGTCGGCGAGGCCGGCACCGGCCGTGGCGCGGTCGAGGCCGCCCGCGCCCACCGGCCCGACGTCGTGCTGATGGACCTGCAGATGCCCGGCGGCAACGGGCTCGCCGCGATCCGCGAGCTCGCCGGACCCGACGCCGAGCCGCCCCTGCGCGTCATCGCGCTCACCAACCACGTCGACGACGCCTGGGTGCTCGAGGCCGTCGACAGCGGCGCCGCCGGCTACCTGCTCAAGCTCGACAGCAGCGCCCAGCTCATCGACGCCGTCCGCACCGTCGCCGCCGGCGGCTCCCTGCTCTCCAGCCAGGTCGCCCGCACCGTGCTGCGCGAGCTCGCCGCCCGCCGCACCGCCGGCACCGCGCTCGCCGACGTGCCGGTCACCGTCCTCACCCGTTCCGAGCGCACCGTCCTGGGCCGCTTCGCCAGAGGCGTCACCGACTACGACGACCTCGCCGCCGCCCTGCACCTCTCCCCCCTGACCGCCCGCAACCACATCGCCAACGCCCTGAAGAAGACCGGCCTCGCCGACCGCACCCAGCTCGCCCTCTGGGCTGTCCACCACGGCCTCGATCGCGGCGACCCTGGTTCCTGAGCACCAATTTCGGGCGTGGGTTCGCGGCCGTCCGGGGTGGTTTCGAGACGGCGCTGCGCGCCTCCTCAACCACCGAGGCGCGATGTGCGGGCAGGTGGTTTCGAGACGCCGCCTCCGGCGGCTCCTCAACCACCGAGATGCTTCACACCGGTGGTTGAGGAGGGCGCCTCGGCGCCCGTCTCGAAACCACCCCTCGAGCGACGCGCCTCCTCGAACCACCGAGGTTTCCCCGCTGGCAGAGCAGCAGAGCAGCCGGAGTCCATCCTCCCCGGATGCAGCAGCAGCTCCACTCTGCCGGGATGTCCTCGCCAGCTCAGGGCGTCCGGATCAACCAAAGCGCCGAGGCACGACAGCTAGTAGAGCAGTGGCGCCTCCGAGACGTCGACGCGGACATGCTGGTACTCGCCCCGCGGCGTGGCGCCGAGGCGCTGCTCGAGGGCCAGCCGGCTGCGCTCCCGGTGGACGGCCGGTCCCACGCGAATGGATCGGATCGCCTCGTGGGGAAAAGCCAGCGGGTAGTAGGGCACCAGGTGCCCATTGGCCGCGCGCAGCCGCGGTTGCGGGGAGTGATCGCCCGTGCGAAACACGACCAGACGGACCTCCTGCTCCTCCGCGAAGGCGGGATGCTTGATTCGCGCGAGGTCGGGCATGAGGCGACTGAGCAGGTGTTCGGCGAGCGTGCCCGAATGGATCGTCTCCTGCGCTCCGAGCTCGTCGAACAGGGCATCGATGATCGCTCCCGCCCCCTCGCGGCCGTACTCGACGGAGAGCAGGGCGGCATCGACCGCGTGATTGAGATCCCGAAGCCGCCGATGCTCCTCATCGGTCAGGCCGCGTTGCAGCGGTGCCTCGCCGAAGGCATCGAGGAGGATCTCGCTGTCGAACTCGATGGAGAAGCCCGGACCATGGGCGTAGCCGCGCCACATGCTGAGCAAGTCGCCGTGACTGCAGAAGCTCGTGATGTAGGGCATGCGCTCCCAGAGATTGTGCGAGCCGCGCCCCTTCGGGAATCGGCGGTCGATCTCCTCGATGAGCGCGTCGTTGTACTCCCATTGCCGCTGCGTGTCGAGCGTCTCGTTGCCCTGGGCGGAGAGCTCGGTGCGATTGGCGCTCAGCGCGGCACGCAACTGGTCGATGGCATACCGCAGCTCCGTCTCGTCATTGAGAAACTCGATGTCGCTGACCCAGAGCTGGCGGCGCTCCAGGATGCTGAGGAGGCTCTCGGCGCCGGTGTAGTGGAACACAGTCCCCGGGACCGTCCCTGTACTGCTCGTCATGCCTGGCACGCTAGCGGAGCCCGGCGGGACGACGCGCTTCGGTCGGGGACGCGCGCGGCGACCGCATCAGCGCGCGGGGCGTCGCCTCGCGGCTCGCGCGAGACGGGCGGTCGCGAGCGCGTCATGCAGCCGGTCGCGCACGCTCGGGTGCTGTGTTCCCGTGTAGCTGCCCTTCGCAGGCAGCAGCTCGCCGGGGCTGTAGTAGCGCTGCTGCACACTCACGACGCCGAACATCGCGGAGGTGGCGATCACGGTCACAGCCAACGTCGCGTCGAGCTGCTCAAGCACCGCGGTCAGATCCCGGGGTCGCGCCGGGCGCGGGAGCTCGGGCGGAAGGAACCGGCGCCAATCGACGTCGTCGAGTATCAACCGGGTGGCCACGTGCCAACCGCCGCGCTTGGGGCGTCGGACGTCGAGGTACAGGTCCCTCGACAGCGGCACCGGAATGCTGGTCTGGCGGATCCCATTGCTCACGAGTATCCGGGCCGTGATCCGAAGCTCGACCACGCGAAGCCGACGGCCGGCGACATTGATGAGGACCCGAAAACGGTCACGACCGTCGCGGCGCCGAGACACCCGGATCGCATCGCCAAAGATCACCCGAGGCCGCGCGACCACGTAGATCAGGACGATGCCGACGAGCGTCGCAAGCACGCCGATGCCGACGTCTATGGCCTTATCGGCCAAGTACTCCCCCACGCGCAGATCCTCCGCCCCCATAGCCGGAATCGTAGGACACGCCGCCGCCGACTTCGGCGGCTCCGTGCCAGGAGCGGGCGGGCGGTTTCGAGACGGCGCTGCGCGCCTCCGGGGCCACCGGCTATGAGCCGACCGTGGCCGCGACGACGTGCACCGTCTCGAAGACGTCCTTCATGCGCATGTACATCAACCGCTCGGATCCCGGGAGCGACTCGAATCCGAAACGCGAATAAAAGGTGGTCGCCGACTCGTTCAGTGCGTCGACGAGAAACGCGCGCGAACCGATGATCTCGGCGGCTTCGATGCCCTTCATCAATGCATTCTGCAGGAGAGACGCGCCGACACCCATGCCCTGGAACCGGTGATCCACAGCCAGCCGCCCGATCAGGATGGTCGGAATCGGATCGGGCGCATTGCGACGCAGCGAGCCGGGCGCCATGTCCCGGGCGAGCGAATTCGAGCTGAGGCAGTAGTACCCCGCGATGAGGCCGGACTCGCGTTCGATGGACACGAACGTGCGAGAGTTGCCATCCGCCTCGTTCTTGATCGCGCGAAGATTCAGCCAGTTGTCCAGCGTCCTCTCGCCGCACTCGAACTGCGCCACCTCGTCAGTGGCGACAATCGGTCGCGGGCGGGCGAACGTCATCGATCCGTGAACACCGAAGGACGGTCGAGCAGCGACGCCAGTCCCGTGATCGACTTCGCCGGCTGATCGAGGATCTCGTTGAACCTGCCCCACGCCTCTTCCGACATGTGGAGCTCCCGGTCCTCGCGGATGACCTCGGCAGCCTGATCCACCAGCACCGGGACCGAGAAGTCGGTGACCGAACGCCCAGACAGCGTGGCCGCCTGCTCGATCATCCGCTTCTGCTTCGCCGTGAGGCGGAGTTCGAGTCGTTCGGACTTCAGTGCGGAACTCATGTAGCAAGTGTACGTCAGTTTCCCGTACATCGGGAGTTGAGGAGGGTTTCGGAGGCGACCGTCTCGAAATCACCACCGGAACTCGCGCCGTCGGGCGCGGGGTGGTTTCGAGACGCCGCCTACCGGCGGCTCCTCAACCACCTGAGCAGCGCAGGGGGGCCGAGACGGCGCTGCGCACTTCTCAACCGTCGGGGATTGAGTATCGATTTAATGGAGGATAAGCTCCACTATATGAGAACGAGTGCGCCACTCCTCGCGCCGATCTTCCGGTCGGACGGTCAGGCGCGCCTGCTCGCGGCACTCCTGCTCGGCGACGACGAACTGAGCCTCACCGAGCTCGCCGAGCGAGCCGACCTCGCCTACGCGACCGCACACCGCGAGGTGGCGCGGCTCATCGACGCGGGGATCCTCAGCGAGCGGCAGATCGGCCGGACGCGCCTCATCCGGGCCAACCCGGACAGCCCGCTCGTCCCCCCGCTTCGCGACATTCTCACGGTGGCGACCGGGCCCGCCGTGCTCCTCGCCGACGAGCTGGCAGGCGTCCCCGGCATCGAGACGGCGTTCCTCTACGGCTCCTTCGCCGCCCGGTTGCGCGGGTCCGATGGCCCGGCACCGCACGACATCGACGTCATGATCATCGGCAACCCCGAGGCGGAGGCCGTCTATGACGCGTGCGCGCGCGTCGAGGAGGCGGTCCACCGGCCCGTCAATCCCACGATCCTGACCCGCGCCGAGGCCGACGAGCGCACCGGCTTCCTGGCAAACGTCCGAAGCAACCCGATCGTGCCGCTGATCGGGCAGCCGCCGTGGTGACCCCGCTGACACCGGCGCAGCAACGCGCCGTCGACGTCCTGCTCGCCGCGCACCGCATCGAGCGGGTGGGACCCGACCCCGCTCGCGCGACCGCGTTCCTCGCCGCGGCCGCGGATCGGATCAGTCAACTGCCGCTGCTGACCAGCGACGCGGTCAAGTACAACCTCGGCTACGACGCCGCCCACGACGTGGGCGAGGCGCTCCTGGCCGCGCACGGCTACCGCACGAGCAACGGACCCGGTCAGCACGAGGCACTCGGACGCTTCCTGCGCGCCGTGCTCGACACGCCGCCGGGGGATCGGGCCGCGCGACGATTCGACCAACTGCGCCGCGCACGCAACCAGGGCCGCTACACTGCGAGGCCGCTCTCCGCCGCGGACGCGACCCTCGCGGAGCGCACCGCCCGCGAGCTCCATCAGGCGGCGGTCGGGCGAGGCGCCGGCACCTGAGCGGGCGGGCTGGACCGCATCGCTGGTCGAGGAGCGCCGCAGGCGCGTCTCGACACCAGCCCCTCGCAGGCGGTGGTTTCGAGACGGCGCGGACGCGCCTCCTCAACCACCGGCGTGAGCGGCCGGGTGGTTTCGAGACGGCGCGGGACGCGCCTCCTCAACCACCGGGGTTCTGCTCCGGGAGGGGGAGCTGGAGGTCCAGGCCGCAGCCGCAATCGGGGTGCACCGCGATCCGGACCTCCTCGCGTCCGCCGCCGCGCCGCAGCCGCCGGCCGGGCAGCTCCTCGACCCCGGCCACGCCGCGGACGACCGCGGCCGCGAGCCGGGTCGCGGCGCACAGCGCCTCGGTGCGGATGACCGGGTCGAGCACCGCGGCGGCCGGCTGCCCCACGAGCTGCGCCGCGACCGCCGGCCACGCCGGATCGCGCTCCCGGCGCGCCAGGTCCGCGCAGCGCAGGCAGCCGGTCGTGCCGGGCACCACCACCGGGCCGACCGTGACCGACTCCGTGCCGTACACCACGGCGAAGTGCGGGATGCGCTCGCGCAGCCAGTCGCGGTAGGCGCGCAGCGGCACCGCGTGGTCGGCGACCACGATGCCGACCCGGGGGCGGCCGCGGGCGGTGTCGCCGATGAGCCCGAGCGCCCGCACCGCCCGCACGATCTCGTCCCGAGCGGCGCTGCGCACCCGCACGGCCGCGCCCAGTGGCTCCGGACGAGCCGACTCCAGCGCGGGCCGGATCCGGGCGAGGAACGCCCTCGCGGTCGACTCCGAGCAGCGCCCGACGGCGGCGAGCGCCGCGCTCGGGATGCCGGCCCGGGCCGCCGCGAGCATGCGCTGCTCGCGATCGGTCACCGGGTCGATGACGACGCGCGGCAGCTCGCCGCCGATCTGGATCGCGCGCGGGGAGCGCCAGACCACTGGCAGGGACGGATCGATTCGGATGAACGCCATCCCCGCATGCTGGCGCGGATCGCGTCCCCGCGTCGGAAGTTGTCCACAGGCGAGCGCGGGGCGGGGGTCAGAGGCCGAGCTCCGCCAGGAACCGGCTCGGCTCGCGCTGCGCCGAACGGCTGAGCCGCAGCCGGCGCCGCGCCCGGGTGATCGCGACGTAGAGCAGCCGGCGCTCCTCGTCGATCTCCCCCTCCGTCCTCGCGTGCACGATCGGCAGCAGCCCCTCGGCGAGCCCGACGATGTGCACCGAGTCCCACTCGAGGCCCTTCGCGGCGTGGATCGTGGAGATCGCGACGGCGCCCGCGACGGGGTCGTCGTTCGCGGCCTGGCGCTCGAGGAGCTCGTCGACGAAGCGGGCGAACGTCGCCGGCCCGGCCTCCAGCGCGAGCCGGTGGATCGCGTCGAGCGCCGTCCAGCGCTCGAGCGCCGGGCCGGGCAGCTCGGGCGGCGCCGGGCCCCAGCCGAGGCCCGCGAGCACGCCGCGGGCCGTCACCGCGGCCGGCTCCTTCGGCGAGGCGGCACGGCGGGCCGCGACCAGGTGGACGATCGCCTCCCGCACGTGCGGCTGCTCGAAGAACCGCGCGTCGCCGCGGACGCTCACCGGCACCCGCGCCTCGCGCAGCGCCGCCTCGATCGCCGGCACCTGCGCGCCGAGCCGCACCAGCACGGCGACCCGCTGGGCGGGAACGCCGTCCGACAGGTCGGCGCGGACCGCCCCCGCGACCGCCTGCGCCTCCGCCGCATCCGTCGCGTGCACGGCCAGCTCCGGGGCCCCAGACGCATCCGCGGGCTCGCCGGCCGCGCGCAGCGTCAGTCCGCCCGGCCGCCCCGCGACGAGCCGGTTCGCGAGGTCGAGGATCGGCTGCCCCGAGCGGTGGCTGCGCTGCAGGCGGACCACCTCGCCGCCCGGGAACTCGCGCTCGAAGCCGAGCAGGTGGCCGGGGCTCGCCCCCGCGAACGAGTAGATCGTCTGGTTGACGTCGCCGACCACGCAGATGTCGCGACGCTCGCCGAGCCAGAGCCGCAGCAGCCGGTGCTGGATCGGCGAGACGTCCTGGTACTCGTCGACGACGAACGTGCGGTACTGCTCGCGGACGGCGCGCGCGACCGCGGGCTCGGCGGCGATCATGCCCGCCGTCGCGAGCAGCACGTCCTCCAGGTCCATCTGGCGGCGCTCGTCCTTGAGCTCCTCGTAGCCGCGCTGGACGGTCGCGACCTGGCCGACCGTGAGGCCCGCCACCGCGCGGCCGGAGGCCGCCCAGTCTTCGATGGACAGATCCGACACCTTCCGCCACTCGATCTCCCCGGCGAGGTCGCGGAGCATCGCCGCGTCCGCGCGGACACCCGACTCCTGGGCCGCGTCGGCGATCATCCTCGACTTCGACTCGACGATGCGCGGCACGGCGCCGCCGACCACCTGCGGCCAGAAGTAGGAGAGCTGCGCGAGCGCCGCCGAGTGGAAGGTGCGCGCCTGCACCTCGCCCGCGCCGAGCGCGCGCAGCCGCTGTCGCAGCTCCCCCGCCGCCCGGGTGGTGAAGGTCAGCGCCATGGTGCGCGGCCCCGCGTAGCGGCCGGTCGCGATGCCGTAGGCGATCCGATGGGTGATCGTCCGGGTCTTGCCGGTGCCCGCGCCGGCGAGGATGCAGACGGGGCCCGCGAGCGCCTCCGCGGCGACGCGCTGCTCGGGGTCGAGGGCGGCGAGGACGTCCTCGGCGCTCATTCGAGCCGGCCGCCGAACCAGTGCTCGATGAGGGCGCGGGCGATCGAGCTGCGCATCGGCAGCCGGATCTCGCCGAGCGAGGCGGCGAGCTCCTCGCGGGTGAACCAGCGCAGGTCCAGGATCTCGACGCCGTCCGGGCGCGGGGTCGGGTCCTCGTCGTCGGCGAGGCGGGCCGTGAAGCCGACCATGAGCGACGCGGGGAACGGCCACGGCTGGCTGCCGACGTAGCGCGGGTCGACGACCCGGAGCCCCGACTCCTCGGCCACCTCGCGGACGACCGCCGCCTCGAGCGACTCGCCCGGGTCGACGAAGCCGGCGAGCAGCGAGTACCGGTTCGACTCCCACATCGCGTTCGAGCCGAGCAGCAGGCGGTCCTCGGCGTCCGTGATGGCGACGATGATCGCCGGGTCCGTGCGCGGGAACACCTGGTCCCCGCCGACCGGGTCGCGCCGCACCCAGCCCGCGGACTCCAGCACCGTCGCCTCGCCGGTCTTCGGGGAGAACGCGTGTCCCGCGTGCCAGTTGAGGATCGCGAGCGCCTGCGTGAACAGGCCCGCGTCGCGCGCGGTGAGCAGCGCGCCGACCTGCCGGAGGTTCACCCAGTCCGCCTCGGCGAGGTGCGCGGCGTCCTCGAGCAGCGCCGCCACGATCGCCGTGCCCGCCGGCGCGTCCGGCTCGTCGTCGATCGTCCGCCCGAGGTACACGCTGACGGCGGGCCGGGCGAGCGCCTCGGGGGCGAGGAAGCTGAGCCGGTCGGGGGCGGCGAGCAGCGCCTGGCCGTCGAGGATCGGCAGGATCCGCGTCGCCGGGTCCGCCCACAGCTCGTCGAGCAGCCCCTCGCGCTCCCGCGCCGCATGGTCGCGATCGATCGCGGAGCGCGAGAGGGGCAGTCCTTCCATCTCCGGTGACCCCTGCTCTCTGCGCACTGCCGCTGCGCGCTGCCTCCGACACCCTGGCTCGACGGCGTGGCTGAGCCGGTCCGCGGCGGCGCGCGACCTACCCTGTCGCCATGGCTCGTTCAGCGTTCACTCTAGCCGCGCTCGCCTCCGCGGCCGTCTCCGGCCTCGAGGTCGCGAGCGCGACGGCGCTCGCCGATCCGGACTACGACGCCGCGCTGCTCGGCGGGGTCGACGGGCGCGAGTGGCTCATCCGGGTGCCCCGCTCCCGCGCCGCCGACACCCGCCTCCGCGCCGAGCTCGCCGCACTCCAGGCGCTCACCCACGGCGCCCGCGCGCGGCTGCCCTTCGCCGTCCCGACGCTCGCCGGCGGGACGAAGCTGCCGCCGACCTTCGCCGCGGTGACCGAGCACTTCCCGGGCGCCGCGATCCCCGGGGATCGGATCCCCGTCGAGCCGGAGGGCCTCGGCTTCCGCATCGGCCTCGCCACGGGCGCCGTCCACCTGCTGCCGGCGACGGTCGTCGCCGACGCGGGGCTGCCGATGAGCGGCCCGGCCGAGTCGCGCCGTGCCGCGATCGGCGTGCTCGAGCGCGCGGCCGCGACCGGCCTGCTGCCGGTGGCGGTCGAGGCGCGCTGGCAGCACGCCATCGACGACGCCGACCTCTGGCAGTTCCAGGCCCGGGTGGTCGGCGGCTTCGACGCCGCCTCGTTCCTCTCGGCGGGCGACGAGGTCGTCGCGGTGCAGGGCTGGCACGGGCTCGCCGTCAGCGACCCGGCGAACGACCTCAAGTGGGTGGTGCAGACCGAGCGCGTCGCCGACGCGGTCTTCGCGGGCTACTGGTCCGCGGCCGGCACGGCCGACCGCCGGCTCCGCCACCGGGCGGCGCTGCTCTCCGAGCTCGACCTCGGCCGCTGGCTGCTGCACGGCGTCGAGACGAAGGAGACGGAGATCGTCGACGACGCCGTCGAGCTGCTCACCAACCTGGCCGAGCGCGTCCACGGCGACATGTCCGCCCGCATCGACAACCCGACGGCCCCAGTCCTCACCATCACGGAGGTCGAGGACCTGCTCGAGCAGACGCCGACCCGTCAGGCCGGCTGACCGGGCGCGTCGTCCCGCGCGATCGCGATCGCGCGGTCCCAGTGCGCGAGCAGCGCCGCCTCGTCGGGCAGCGCCGCCGGCGCGTGAGTCTCGTCGGTCGCGACGAAGTACGCCTTCGCGTCGATGTCCTCGAGCGGGACGCCCTCGGCCTTCGACCAGGCGAGCCGGTAGAGCGCGAGCTGGTAGTCGAAGGCGGCGCGCTCGTCGTCGGTGCGCGGCGCCTTCCCGGTCTTCCAGTCGACGATCTCGATCCGGTCGCCGCGGCGGAAGACGGCGTCGATCTTGCACGGGATCGTGCGGCCGGCGAACGGCAGCTCGATCGCGCGCTCGATCGCGAGCGGCCGGAGCGTCGCCCACTCGGAGCGCTCGAACGCGTCCTTGAGCCGGGCGAGCTCCGCGTCCTCGGCCCCGGCACCGACGAGGGCCTCCTCCTCGCCGTCCCAGTCCGGGTCGAAGAACGCCTCCGGCATGAGATCCCGGTACCGCTCCTCGACCCAGGCGTGGAACACCGTGCCGAGCCGCGTGGCCCGGTAGGGACGCTCCGGCATGGGCCGCCGGATCCCGTCGAGCACACCGGCGGGGTCGGTCACCCAGTGCTTGAACCCGGAGGCCGCGACCCGCGCGGGCAGCTCGGGCAGGCCGGCCCGTCCCGCGGCGTCGCGCTCGGCGAGCAGCAGGTCGATCTCGCGCGACCAGCGGCCCGCGTCCCCGTCGGGTGAGGCGGCGAGCACGCGGTCCCGCGCCAGGAGCACCGCCTCGCGGCGCCGGCCGAGCGGGTCCCGCGGCCAGCGCAGATCCTCAGCGTGCGGATCGCTCGGGTCCGCGTCGAGCGCCGACTCGAGCGCGAGGTCCGCGGGCAGGAGTCCCGCGTCGGCGAGGTCGGCCGTGAGGTAGCCGCTCAGCCGTCGGGGCGCGGCGGCCTTCGCCTTGCGGTCGTACTCCCCGGGCCAGAACTCGGCGCCCAGGAGCAGGTCGCGCCGCGCCCGTGTGACGGCGACGTAGGCGAGGCGGCGCTCCTCGCGCGCCTGGCGCTCGGCGAGCCCGTCCTTGTACGCCTGGATCCGATCGCGCAGCGCCTTGCGATCCGCGAGCCCGTCGAGGTCGAGGCGCGCCTCCGCCTCGAGCACCTCGCGGTCGCCGCGGAACCGGTGCGGGAGCCTGCCGAACGCGAGCCAGCCGAGCGCGTCCTGCTGCCCCGCGGGGAACTCGCCCTCGACGAGCCGCGGGATCGCCACGACGTCCCATTCGAGGCCCTTCGCGGCATGGACCGTGATGAGCTGGACGACGCCGGGCTCCCGCGGCGCGTCGGCAGGACCGATCCGCTCGTCGTCGGCGATCGCGCGGTCCGCCCAGGCGAGGAACGAGGAGATGGTCCCGAAGTCGTCGACCCGGACGAAGGACTCGATCTGGTTGCGGAACTCGCGGAGATTCGCGCCGCCGCGGCGGCGCCGGTCGTTCGCGACGACCTCGATGTCGAGGCGCAGCGCCTCCTCGACGAGCCGCACGAGCTCGGCGAGCGGGATCCCGAGTCGAGCGCGCAGCGCGCGGAACGTCGCTCCCGCGTCGCGGAGGCGACGGAGGCCCTCGGGCGAGAACGCCTCGAGCGCGTCCCACTCGTCGCGCGCGTCGACGAGCGCGTCCAGGGCGTCGACGATCGACCGGCCGTCCCGCCGACCGGTGCGCTGCTGCTGGACGATCTCGGCGAGGCGCGCGAGCGCCGCGAGGTCGGCGACGCCGACCGCCCAGCGCGGGCCGGCGAGCAGGCGGATGAGCGCCGAGCCCGCGTCGGGGTCGGCGAGCACGCGCAGCGCCGCGAGCACGTCGGTCACCTCGGGCGTCTCGAGCAGCCCGCCGACGCCGAGGACGCGGTGCTCGACGCCCGCCGACTCGAGCGCGGCGGCGAACGCGGCGATGTGCTTGCGCTTCCGCACCAGGACGGCCGCGGTCGGCGGCACGGGCACGCCCGTGTCCTCGTCGGGGACGGTCACCTCGAGCCGCGACCTGATCCACGCCGCCGTGCCGGCGGCCTCGTCCTCGACGGTCTCCCAGGTGCGGATCGCGAGCAAGCCCTCGGGCGCGCTCGGCCTCGCCGCGAGGTCGCGCACCTCGATGCCCGGCCTCGACCGCAGCGGTCCGGCGATCGCGTTCGCCGCGCCGAGCACCGTCGTCGGGTTCCGCCAGCTGATCGAGAGGTGGCGCGCGCTCGTCGGGCCGTCGCCGCCGAACTGCCGCAGGAAGTCGCGGAGGTTCGCGTCGCTCGCGCCTCGCCAGCCGTAGATCGACTGGTTGGGGTCGCCGACCGCGACGATGCCTCGGCGCTCGTCGCCCGGGCGGTGGCGGAAGAGCTCGGCGAGGAGCCGGGTCTGGACGTCGGAGGTGTCCTGATACTCATCGAGGAGCACGAAGCGGTGCCGCTCCCGGACGGCATCGGCCGCGCCGGGCACGGTCTGCGCGATGCGCAGCGCCGAGGTGACCTGGTCGGAGAACTCCATGAGCCCGCGCCGCTGCTTCGCCTCCCGGAGCTCGGCGACGAGCGGCAGGAGGACCCGAAGCCCCGCGAGCCGCCCGATCGGGACCTCGACCTCGGCCGGGTAGCGGCCGCCGCCGAGCGGCAGCACGTCCTCGTCGAGGAGCGCGAGCACCGACTCGGCGTACTCGAGGACGGCCCCGGTGTCGTCGACGGCGTTGTCGCTCAGCTCGTGCGAGAGATCGAGGACGCCGTCGACGATCGAGGCGAGCGTCCGCTCGAGCTCGCCGATCCCGGGCACGCGGGACTCGACGACGACGCGACGGGCCAGCTGCCATGCGGCGGCCTCGGACAGCACCTCGGCGTCCGGGTCGAGGCCGATGCCGAGCGCGTGCTCCCTGTACACGGCGGCGCCGAACGAGTTGTAGGTCGAGACCGTCGGCGCGCTCGCGACGTCGAGCGCGAGCCGGGCGTCCTCCCGATCGACGGCCTGCTCCCACGGGCGCAGCTCCGCCGGCAGCCGAGCGATGAACTCGCCGATGCGACGGCGCAGCTCGCGCGCGGCCTTGCGCGTGAACGTCAGGCCGAGGATCTCGTCCGGGGTCGCGTGGCCGTTCGCGAGCAGCCAGAGCACGCGGTAGGACATCGTCGTCGTCTTGCCGCTGCCGGCGCCCGCGACGACGAGCGTCGCGCCCTCCGGCGGCGCCTCGATGACGGCGATCTGCTCGTCGTGCGGCGCGTGCCTCGAGCCGATCGCGCGGGCGATGTCGACGGCGCCGACCGTCCCGGTCCCCGTGACACCGGTCATGAGCTCACCGCCTCGATGACGTGGATGCGACACAGGCCGCCCCCGCGCCCGCGGCAGTGCGCGTCGACAAACGCCGTGAAGGCGGCGCCCGACATGCCGTCGGCCGCCGAGAGGATGCGGGCCTCCCAGCCGGCGCGGCGATCGGCGTCGAGCAGCGCCTGCGGGCGCTCGAGCTGCTTCGACTCGGGCGCGAGGACGACGAGGCGCGCCCCGCCGAACTCGACGCCGTCCGGCAGGCCGTCGAGTCCCTCGATCGCGCCGTCGGCGAGCGCCATCTGATAGGCGGCGAGCTGCGCGTGGTCCTCGAGCTGCGGGCCCGTGAGCTTCGCCGCGGAGCGTCCCGTCTTGAAGTCGACGACGACGGCGAGCTCGCGACCGTCCTCGACGACGCGCTCGACGCGGTCGATGCGGCCGCTCAGCAGGGCGCGGCCGATCGCGAGCCCCAGGCGGGTCTCGCTCGCGAGCGTCGAGCCGCCGCTCTCGGCGAGCCGCCGCTGGTAGTCGGCGAGCCGGTGCGCGATCGCCTCCGTCCGCGCCCACTCCTTGTCGGCGAGCCATTCGCTCTCGAACTCGATGTCGGCCCAGCGCACCCGGATGCGCTCGATGAGCTCCTCGGCGTGGGGCGGCTCGGGCGAGCCCGCGATGTCGTGCGCGATGTCGTGGACGATCGTGCCGACGTCGGAATCGCTCGTCGAGGCGTCCCCGCCGAGCCGGCCGATCGCCCAATGGAGCTCGCACAGCTCCCACTGCTCGATCGACGAGGGGTGGACCGGCAGCTCCTCGCCCTGGCCGGCGAGCGGCGCCTCGGTCGTGGGGTCGAGGAGCCCGTACCACTCGGCGGGATCCGCGCCGGGCACGCCCTCGGCGGCGAGTCTCGCCAGGCCCGCCGCGGCGGGCGCGTCGCCCGCGACGACGCGCTGCCGGAGGCGTCCCACGACGCCGCGGAGCGTCATGGGGGCGCTCGCGTCCTCGCCGAGCTCCTCGGGGGTGCGCGGGGTGCCGATCGCGGCGAGGAACGGCGAGGGGGTGTCCTCCTCGCCCTCGAGCGCGAGGAGGATGACGGTCGTGCGCGCGTGGCCGATCGAGGCGGCGAGCATGCGGAGCTCGTCCGCGACGACGAGGCGCCGCCGGTCGACGGTCCGGGCATCGATGCCGGCGTCGAGGTCCACGAGGTCCTCGATGCCGAGGAGCGAGCCGCGGATGCGCGGATCGGGCCACACGCCGTCCTGAAGGTCGACGATCGCGACGACGTCGAATTCCTCGCCGACGAGCGAGGAGGGGGTGCCGACGTGGACCGAGGGCGTGCGGCTGCGCGGCGCGAGCGAGTCCTCCTCGACCTCGGCCGCGAGCCACGCGTCGACGAAGGCGCGGGCGGGCGCCGACGGCGAGCGCTCGACGAAGCGCTTCGCCGAGCCGAACAGGGCGAGCACGGAGTCGAGATGCCGGTTCGCCTCGTCCGCGGCGAGCCCGGCGCCGCGCGCGGCGTCGCCCCACACGCGCTCGAGTCCCGACGCGGACCAGACCGCCCACAGCAGCTCGTCGATCGCGCCGCCAGCCGTCGCGACCGCGATCGCGCCGTGCAGATTCGCAGCGACCCGCGCGGCGGCGCGGCCCTCGGGCGAGCGGTCGAGCATCGCGAAGCCCCCGGGCGCCGCGAGCGCCTGCGCGACGAGGAGCGCGGGGCGCGTCGCGTCGCCCGCATCGGCCTCGACCGCCTGCCGTCGAAGGGAGGCGCGCAGCCGCCGGAGCGAGAGCGGGTCGAGGCGACCGATGCTGCCGGTCAGCAGGAGCTCGGCGTCCTCGGGCGTCAGCTCGACGGCGCCGCCCCCCGCCGCATCGAGCGCGATCCGGACGGCGGCGACGATCGAGGCGACCGCCCAGTCGCCGCGACCGACCTCGGCGACCCCCGCGCCGAGGGCCGGCACGTCGAGGCCTCTGAGCTCGCGCGCGAGCCTCGGGACGGAGGCCCCGGTCCGCGCGATGACCGCCATGCGGTCCCACGAGGTGCCCGAGACGCGACGCTCCCGCATGGTCCGTGCCAGGAGCGCGACGAGGTCGCCCGGCTCCGCGAGGACGACGCCGAACGCCTCGCCCGGCGCCGTCCCGGGGCCGGGTCGGGCCGTGCGCTGGCGACCCGCGAGCGCCGAGTCGCTCGGGCCGGCCGCGACGACGGCGGCCCGGATCGCCTCGCCGTGCCGGTGGACCGTGCCGAGCACGATCGGCTCCGGGCGGGGGCGTCCGATCCCGCCCCACAGCGCGGGCGCGAGGAAGGCGCCGGGCAGGGCCCCGCGGAACCCGCTCGTCGCGAGATCGGGATCGCCGAGGGCGACGACGCGGGCACCCGCCGCGCCGAGTGCGCGGAGCAGGTTCGCCCCGCCGTGCGTGAGCTCCTGGGCGTCGTCGACGACGACGAGACGGGGCGGCACCGCCGCGGCGTCGCGCAGGTCCACGAGCTCGGCCGCGCGGCGCGTGACGTAGACGGAGTCGAGCGGCGTGAGCCCCCGGTACTCCTGCTCGATGCGTTCGGCGAGGTGCTCCTGGAACGCGGCCGCGGCGACCCACTCCGGTCGGTCCTGCTCGCGGCCGAGCGCCGCGAGCGCCGCGGAGCGGATGCCGCGCTCGACGGCGCGCGCGTACAGATCGCGCAGCTCGGTCCGGAATGCCGCGAGCGAACGCGTCGCCCGCCCGATCCGCGACGGCCAGTACGCGTCGGCCTCGTCCTCGATCTCGCGTGCGAGCAGCTCGGCGATGATCCGGTCGTGGTCCGCCCCCGAGACGTAGACGGGCGGCGGCGAACCCGCTGCCGCCGCCGCGCGGGCGACGATGCCGTGCGCGAGCGAGGCCGCCGTGCGCGCCATGGGCCCCGGCGTCGGGACCCCGAGGCGCGCCGCGAGCCGGTCGCGCAACGCGGCGGCGGAGCGCCGCGACGCCGCGAGCGCGACCACGTCGCCCGGCGCCCAACCGCGGCCGAGGACGCGATCCGCGACGAGCTCGACGACCGTCGCCGTCTTGCCCGTCCCGGCCGCGCCGAGCACGATCGCGTCGGCCTCGTCGGACAGCGCGACGACCGCGTCCTGCACCGCGTCGAGATCCATGCCCCAACGCTATCGGCGGCCTCGGACACCGCTCCGCCGCGAGCGAACGCGGCCTCGACGCCCGCCGCCGCGACACTACGCTGGTGCCGTGGAAGTACGCATCGGCATCGTCAACGTCGCCCGCGAGATCAGCCTGGAGTCCTCCCAGACGCCCGCCCAGATCGAGAAGCTGCTCGCCGACGCGCTCGCGACGAGCGCGCCCTTCGTGAGCCTCACCGACGACAAGGGCAAGACCTTCCTCGTCCCCACCTCGGGCATCGCGTACGTCGAGATCGGCGCGGAGGAGTCGCGCCGCGTCGGCTTCGTCGCCTAGCGGCCGACATGCAGATCCTCTACGCCATCGCGATCGCCGTGGTGATCGGCGTCGTCGTGCGCTTCGTGCTCCCCGAGCGCAAGTCCTACGGCGTCGCGCTCGCGCCCGCCGTCGCCGCCGCGGCGGCCGCCGCCGCGTGGGCCGCGCTCGCCTGGGTCGGCTGGGACTGGTCGAACGTCGCGCTCTGGCTGATCAGCCTCGGCGCCGCGCTCGTCGCGGCCCTCGTCGTCGCACTCGTGGCGCCCGGCGCGCGCCGGCGCTCGGACGCCGAGTTCTTCGAGCGCGCGCGGCGCGCGGCCGCCTGACGCCCCTCCCTCGCCTGCAGCTAGGGGATCCGGCGGCGCTAGGAGATTTCGGCGCCGGTTTCTCCTATCGCCGCCGGATCCCCTAGCTGCAGCCGGGCGTCAGGCGCTGAGGCCGAGCGCGTCCATCCGGCGGGTGTGCTCCGCGATGAGCTCGGAGAACACCGGCTCGACGCGCTCCTCGTCCCGCGCGTCGCCGCGGCCGAGGCTCAGCGCGTCCCGCGCGACCAGCAGCGTGTCGCCGAGGATCCGCCGACCCCAGAGCGCGAGCCGGGGGGCGAGCCGCGGGTTCTCCGCCATCGCCGCGGAGAGCAGCTCGACGAGGCCCGCGTCGGCGGGCCGGGTGCGATAGGCGTCGCGGACCCGCGCCGCGAGCTCGGCCGGCAGGCCTTCCGCGAGCGCCGCGAACAGGCCGTCGAGGAAGCCGCCGGCGAGGTGGCAGGTGAGCGCGGCCTCGACCCAGTCGCCGCCTTGGGTGAGCCGCTGGAAGCGGTCGACGACCGCCCGGTGCTGCTCCATCGCCGCCCCCGCGTCCTCGCCGAGCGCCGTCAGCTCCGCCATGACCGCGGCATGCCGGGCGAGGGACGCCGCGGTCGCCTCCGCCAGGACCGCCTTCGCCTGCGTGGTCGGAGCGAGCGTGACGGTGCGGGCGAGATCCTCGAAGACGGTCAGCTGCACGTAGGCGGCGCGGGCGAGGAACTCCTCGGGCGCCGGCGTGAACTCGTGCAGGTCGATCCGGGCCGCCGGCGGCAGCTCGTCCTTCGACCGGATTCTGGGCGCGGTCGCGGCCTTGCGACGGCGCCAGAACCACTCGACCACGGGGAGCAAGCCTAGCCGAGGGCGCTCCGCGGGAGCCCGGGTCTATACCGCTGATAGAATGGACGGCGATCCCGGCAGAACGGGGTCGGGCGCCCGGAGTCAGAAGAGGGCGCATCAGCCGCCGGTGCGGCCGCCGCGGGTCATCGCGAGCGGACGCCCGCTCGATCCGACAGGCACCGAAACCATCGTGACGTTCGCAGAACTCGACATCGACCCGGACATCGTCGAGGCACTCGCCTCCAAGGGCATCCTCGAGCCCTTCCCCATCCAGTCCCAGACCATCCCGCTCGGGCTCACCGGCCAGGACATCATCGGCCAGGCGAAGACCGGCACGGGCAAGACGCTCGGCTTCGGCCTCCCGCTCATCCAGCGCCTCGGCCCCGACCCGGCGCCGGGCGTCAAGGCGCTCGTCGTCGTGCCCACCCGCGAGCTGTGCATCCAGGTCGCCGAGGACCTCGAGCTGGCGACCTCGAACCGCCCCACCAAGGTCATCGCCATCTACGGCGGCAAGGTGTACGACGAGCAGATCGCCGGCATCAAGGACGGCGCGCAGATCGTCGTCGGCACGCCCGGGCGCCTGCTCGACCTCGCCTCGCAGCGCATCCTCAGCCTCGCGCACGTCGAGACGATGGTCCTCGACGAGGCGGACAAGATGCTCGACCTGGGCTTCCTCGCCGACATCGAGAAGCTCTTCGCGCAGACGCCCGCGACGCGGCACACCATGCTGTTCTCCGCGACCATGCCCGGCCCGATCGTCGCGCTCGCGCGGCGCTTCATGAACCGCCCGATCCACATCCGCGCGACCGACCCGGACGAGGGCAAGACCCAGGCGAACATCAAGCACGTCATCTACCGCGCCCACTCGCTCGACAAGGACGAGGTCATCGCCCGCATCCTGCAGGCGGAGGGCCGCGGCAAGACGGTCATCTTCACGCGCACGAAGCGCGCCGCGGCGAAGCTCGTCGAGGAGCTGAGCGACCGCGGCTTCCCCGCCGTCGCCGTCCACGGCGACCTCAGCCAGGAGCAGCGCGAGCGCTCGATGGCGGCGTTCCGCGCCGGCAAGAAGGAGATCCTGATCGCCACGGACGTCGCCGCGCGCGGCATCGACGTCGACGACGTCACCCACGTCATCAACCACACGGTCCCCGACGACCCGGACACCTACCTGCACCGCGCGGGCCGCACGGGCCGCGCAGGCAAGACCGGCATCGCCGTGACCTTCGTCGACTGGGACGACCTGCACAAGTGGCGACTCATCGACAAGGGTCTCGAGATGGGCGTCGGCGAGCCCGCCGAGACCTACTCGAGCTCGCCCCACCTCTACGCCGAGCTCGGCATCCCCGAGGGCACGAAGGGGCGCCTCCCCGGGGCCCACGCGCCGGCGGTCAAGCAGGACGGCCGTCCCCGCGGCGAGCGCGGCCGCGGGCGCCCCGAGCGGGTCGAGGGCGGCGAGCGCCCGGAGGGCCAGCGCCGCGAGGGCGGCGCGGACGGCGGCCGCGACCGGTCGCACTCGCGTCCCTCCGGCCGCCAGTCGCGGTCCGAGCCCCACGTGCAGCACCCCGACTCGGCGCCCGAGGGCGGCGAGGGCGCGGCGACCCCCCGGCGTCGCCGCCGGCGGCGGCGCAGCGGCGGCAGCGGCGGTCAGACCGCGTCGCCCGCGGCCTGAGGCATCCGTCCCGACGCGCCCGCGGGGCTGGCGAGTCGCTCGGCCCGCTGACGGCCGCGGTCGAGGCTCGCCAGCACGATGACGACGCCGACGAGCGCCGCGGACAGCGCCGTGCTCCACGCGAACGCCTCCTCGTAGGCGGCGGCGGGCGCTCCGTGGAGGTTCCCCGCGACGCCGAACACGATGCCGTAGAAGACGGCGGAGGCCGCGGCGATCCCGACCGAGTTCCCGAGCCGCTGCGCGAGCTGGCTGATCGAGCTCGCCGCACCGGCGCGGTCCGGGGGCACCTCGGCGAGGGTCATGGTGTGGTTCGGCGAGATGATCATGCCGCCGCCGAGGCCGGAGACGACCTGGCTCACCGCGATCGCCCACGGCGCGGCCTCCGCCGGGAGCAGCAGCGCGAAGGCGAGCGAGAGCGCCATGCCGGCGATCGCGAGGCTCGCGCCGATGGTCGTCACGAGCCGGCCGTGCCGGAGCACGTGCTTCGACGACACCCACGACATGAGCGCGCTCGAGAGCGCCGCCGGCAGCGTGAGGAGTCCCGCGATCGCCGGGCTCAGGCCGAGCCGGAGCTGCAGGAACAGCGTGAGCGCGAGGATGACGCCCGGCGTGCCGGCGAACCAGAACAGCGCGATCGCGACGCCGCTGCGGAACGAGCGCAGCCGGAGCAGCACGGGATCCAGGAGCGGATCCCGGTCCAGCCCGGCCAGCCGCCGCTCCCACCACCAGAGCACCGCGGCCGGGGCGATCGCGGCGGCGAGGAGCAGCCATCGCCACGGGTCGTCGCCGGGCCGGCCCGTCGTCAGGACGATCGGGGTGACGACGAGCACCAGCACCGCGCTGAGCAGCAGCAGGCCGAGCGCGTCGAGCCGCCGCCGCGACCCGCGTCCGGAGATGCGCGGCACGAACGCGATGGCGAGGACGAGGAGCGCGAGGCCGAGCGGCACGTTCATCCCGAATACGAAGCGCCAGCCGTCCTGCGCGCCGCCGAGCGTCGTGAGCAGGCCGCCGATCGGCGGGCCGGCGGCGATCGCCGCGCTCACCGCGACGCCGTAGTAGCCGAAGGCCCGGGCGCGCTCCTCCCCGGTGAAGAGGCGCTGGACGATCCCCATGTTCTGGGGCATGACGAGCCCGGCGGCGACGCCCTGGACGATCCGCCAGAGGACGAGCGACTCGATGCCCGGGGCGAGTGCCGAGAGCCCCGAGGAGACGACGTACAGCGCGAGGCCCGCGAGCTGCAGCGCCCGGCGGTGGCCGCGATCGCCGAGCCAGCCGGCGGGGATCAGCGTGACGGCGAAGGCGAGGACGTAGCCGGCCCCGATGAGCTGCAGCCCGACCGGACCTGCCCCCAGCGCGTCCTCGATCGAGGGCAGCGCGAGATTCGCCTTCGAGACGTCGAGCACCATCGCGCCGCTCGCGGTCGCGCAGACCGCGAGCGCGGCAGCGCGGCGGCGCACGGGCGCGATCAGCCCGCGTCCGGCCCGACGGCGACCGGGCGGGACGGGTCCGAGGCCCAGGCCGACCACGAGCCGACGAAGACCGGCGCCTCGATGCCGAGCGTGCGGAGCACGAGCGCCTCGTGCGCGGCCGCGACGCCGCCGCCGCAGTAGGCGCCGACCTCGATCCCCGGCGTGACGCCGAGCGCGGCGAAGCGCTCGAGGAGTTCGGCCGCGGGGCGGATCCGGCCGGTCTCGTCGAGGTTGCCTCCGACGGGCGCGCTGATCGCCCCCGGGATGTGGCCCTGCCGCGGCTGGCCCTCGACGGGCGGCTCGCCGACGTACTGCTTCGCACCCCGCGCGTCGAGCAGCACGCCGCGGCGGGCGAGCGCCGCCGCGCCGTCGGCGTCGATCGTCGGGATGGAGCCGGGGACGATCTCGAACGTCCCCCGGCCGGGCTCCGGCTCCTCGGTCACGAGCTCGCCGCCCGCCCCCGTCCAGGCGTCGATCCCGCCGTCCAGGAGGCGCACGTCGGGCACGCCCGCCCAGGCGAGGACGAGCCACCCGCGCGCGGCGGACGGGGCGCCCGTCTCGCCGGTGACGACGACCAGGCTGTCCTCGTCGATCCCCCAGCGACGGACGCGCTCCTGCAACGCGGCCGGCTCCGGGAGCGGCTGATTGCCGCTGTGCTCGGTCCGCGGTCCGGACAGGTCGGCGCCGATCTCCACCCAGTGCGCCCCCGGGAGGTGGCCGGCCTCGTATTCGGCGCGCTTACTCGGCCCGCCCGGCGCGTGCCGGATGTCGAGCAGGACGGTCTTGCGGCCGGCGGCCAGCTCGGCGAGCAGCTCCTCGGCCGTGATGAGCAGGTCCTCGCGGGTGGCGGTCGTCGTGGTCATGTGCATGCTCCCTGGTCGTTCGTTCGCTGGTTTCGTGCGGTTCGTGCAGCTGGTTCGTGCGGTGATCAGACGCCGGCCGGGACGGCGGCGAAGCGGTTCGGCACCTCGGGCAGGCCGAAGTGCTCGCGGAAGGTCGAGGTCGTGTACTCCTTGCGGAAGCGTCCGCGGCGCTGCAGCTCGGGGACCACGAGCGAGGTGAACTGGTCGAGCGAGCCGGGCAGGTAGGCGGGGAAGAGCACCGCGCCGTCGATCGCCTCCGAGTCGACCGCCTCCTCGAGGAAGTCCGCCACCTCCCGATAGCCGCCCACCACGGGCGCCTGCGGGTAGACGCCGTTCGCCGTCGCATTGTGCACGTCCTGCAGCGTGATGTCCTCCTCGCCGTAGGAGTGCTGCAGGAGCCGGATGAAGCTGCCCTTGTTCTGCGCGGCGAAGATCCCGGCGGGACCCGGGTCGAGCACCTTCGGCAGCGCGTCGATGTCGACGACGTCGAGCACCCGGGTCCGCGGGTCGAGGCCCGTCGCGTCGATGCCGAGCCGCTGCCCGACCGCGGCGGCGTCATAGGCGGCGACGACGAGCTCGTGCACCTCGCGATACTTCGCATGCGCCTCGCGCGAGGTCTCCGCCGCGTAGAAGGTCAGCCCCGGCAGGATGTGATGGTCCTCCGGCGAGCGGCCGTACTTCTGGAGCCGCGACTTCACGTCCCGGTAGTAGACGCGGTTCCACTCGAGGTCGACGAAGGGGCTGAAGCGGATGTCGGCGAAGCGGGCGCCGAACTCCTTGGAGGCCTCCGAGCCGCCGGCGTGGATGATCGGGATCTGGCCCTGCGGCGGGCGCGGGAGGTTGAGCGGGCCCTGCACCTGGAAGTGCCGGCCCTCGTAGTCGATCCGGTGCGCCTTCGCGCGGTCGACCCAGCGGCCGCCCGCCTTGTCGCCGAGGATCGCGCCGTCCTCCCAGCTGTCCCAGAGCGCCTGGATGATCTCGAGCAGCTCCGTGTACCGCTCGTAGTCGGACGGGAGGTCCGTCGCGCGGCCGTAGTTGACGCCCGACTCCTTCGAGGTGATGAAGTTGACGGCGTGCCGGCCCCGGCTGAGGTGGTCGACGGTCGCGGCGGAGCGGGCCGTGCTGTACGGGTCGATGAAGTTCGCGTTGACGGTCGCGACGATGCCGACCCGCTCGGTGACGGCGGCGACGTGCGCGGCGAGCGTGAAGGCGTCGACCTTGAACACGTAGAGATGCTGGCGCTCCTCCGCCTCCGGCTCGCTCGCCAGCTTGTTGCCGATGAAGAAGTAGTCGAACTTCGCGGCCTCGACCTGCTGCGCGGTGCGGACCAGGAGCGCCGGATCGACCGTCCCGAAGGGGTTCGCCTCGGGCAGGCGCCAGGCGCTCGCGTGCCGGCCGGTCGGCCAGATCGAGAACCCGAGCTTGATCTGCTTCTTGCTGCTCACATGATCTCCCGTCAGTTGTGTGCGTCGGTGCGGCGCCAGCGGGTGAAGCGGCGCTCGAGGAGGAGGAAGAGGGCGTTGAGGCCGTAGCCGACGACGGCGACCGTCGCGACGGCGGCGAAGAGCTGCGGGATGTTGAGCGCCTGCTGCGCCATCAGGATGTAGTAGCCGATGCCGCCGTTGCCGGCGAGCATGCCGATCACCACCGCCATCACGAGCGAGAGCCCGAGCGCCTGGCGCGCGCCGACGAGGATGAACGGGATCGCGGCCGGCAGGGCGACCTCCCACTGGGTGCGCCACCAGCCGAGCTGGAAGGTCTGCGCGGTCTCGCGGAGCGTCCGGCTCACGCTGCGGGCGCCCGCGTAGGCGTTGAGCAGGAGCGGGAAGATCGCGGAGAGCAGGAACACCGCGATCTTCATCGGGTCGCCGAGGCCGAGGAACAGGATGAAGACCGGGATCACCGCGGTCGCGGGCGTGAGGCGGAGGATCTCGACGAGCGGCTCGAGCGTCGCCCACACGACGCGCACCCGCCCCATCAGGAAGCCGATGCCGATGCCGACGGGCACCGCGATCGCGAAGCCGATGGCCATGGTGCGCAGCGTCTCGAGGAGCGCGCCGAGGAGCTCGCCCTGGCTGACCGCCTCCCACCACTCGAGGCCGACCCGCTCCGGCGAGGACACCGTCGGGACGTACTTGATCCAGGCGGAGACCTGCCAGGCGAGCAGCAGGGCGAGGACGACGAGCCAGCCCCAGCTCCGGCTGCGGAAGAACCGCGCGGCCCGGCTGCCCGTGCGGCCCGCGGCGCGCACCGCCGCCGTGGCGGCCGCGCCCCGTTCGTCCGCCGGGCCCTCGCCCTCGAACTCCGCCTCGCTCGCGGGACGCGCGCTCGTCGTGCTGGTCATGACGTCCTCCTCCCTCGCTCAGCCGAGGAGCAGCTCGAGCACCTCGCGGCGGAGGCGCAGGTATTCCGGGTGCTCGCGCGACGCGACCTGGTCGCGCGGACGGTCGATCGGGACGGCGACGTCGCGCTCGACGCCGCTGCCGCCGGGCCCGAGCACGACGACGCGGTCGGCGAGGTAGAGCGCCTCGTCGATGTCGTGCGTCACGAACAGGATCGTCAGCCGGTGCTCCTCCCAGATCCGGACGACGAGGTCCTGGAGGTTCGCCCGGCTCAGCGCGTCGACCGCGCTGAAGGGCTCGTCGAGCAGCAGCACGCGGGGGCCGGACGCGAGCGCCCGAGCGATCGCGACCCGCTGCTGCATCCCGCCCGAGAGCTCGCCGGGGTAGCGGCCGGCGGTGCCGGCGAGCCCGACCTCGGCGAGGCGGTGCTCGACGAGCTCGTGCTGCTCGCGGCGGCTCAGGCCCGGCTGCCCCTGGTAGGCGTGCCGGAGCCCGAAGCGGACGTTCTCCCCGACCGTGCGCCAGGGCAGCAGCGACTCGCCGTAGTTCTGGAAGACGTAGCGCACCGCGGGCGGCGCGCCGTCGACCGGCCGGCCGCCGAGCTCGATGCCGCCCGCGGAGGGCGCCTCGAGCCCGGCGGCGAGCCGGAGCAGCGTCGACTTCCCGCAGCCCGACCGCCCGACGACCGCGACGAAGGACTCCGCCGCGATGTCGAGGTCGATCGGCGAGAGGGCGCGGACCGGCTCCCCGCGCAGGGAGACGTAGTCCTTGCCGACCCCGCGGAACGAGAGCTCCGCGGTCGCGACGGGGGCCGGGGCGGACATCAGCGGGCCGACTCGAACACGTGCGCGTCGAAGTCGACGCCGGCGGCGACGTTGTCGGGCGAGAAGCGGATGCCCGTCTGGATCCAGCGGTCGGTCGCGGCGAGGTCGATGCCCTCGGAGACGAGGTTGTCGTTGCGGAACAGCCGCTCCTGCGCCTCCTCGTCGTCCCCCGCGATCGCCAGGTAGTCGATGTCGTACCACTCGAGGTTGAGCTCCTGGAGCTCCTCGATGCTGAGACCCTTCCACCAGGTGTTGTACTCGCGCAGCGCGTCGGCGAAGGCCTGCGCGATGTCCGGGTTCGCCTCGGCCCACTCGGTCGTCGACCAGAAGCCGGCCGAGGTCGCGGTCGGCTCGAGGTAGCCCTCGTTCGAGGGGTCGCCGATCAGGCGGAAGTCGAACGCGCCGTCCTGCCCCTGGTTCGAGTAGAAGAGGTTCCACGGCAGCGGCGCTCCGGCGACCGCGCCGCCGCCGATCGCCTCCGGGAAGGCGAGCTGCTGACGCTGCTGCGCGAAGGTGACGGAGGCGGGGTCGACGCCGTTGTTCTCGAGGAAGGCGTTCGCGGCGACGATGAACTGCGGGACGGCGAGGACGCCGACGGTCTGGCCCACGAGATCGGCGGGCTCCTGGATCGGGCTGTCCTCGAGCACCGCGAAGGCGGTCTCCTTCTGGTGCCCGTTGTTCGAGACGATGAACTGGATGTCGAAGCCGTTGCTGATCGCGTTGAGCCCGCCGAAGACGTCGGCGTAGCCGAGCTGGGCGCTCCCGCCCTGGACGGCCGTCAGGATCTCGCTGCCGGTCGCGAGGTACTCGACGGTGACGTCGAGCCCGTGCTTCTCGAAGAAGCCCTGCTCGGCGGCGATCTCGACCTTCTTCGACTGCGGGACGTCGATCACGTGGATCGGGACGAGTGCCTGCGGGTCGTCGGCGGCCGGGGCCGCGCCCGTCTCGGCCGGGGCCGGGGCGCCCGACGCGCAGCCGGCGAGGGCGAGGGCGGCGACGCCGAGGGCCGCGAGCGCGGACAGTCGGAACGGGTGCGTGGTGCTCATGGGTGCGGTGTGCTCTTTCGCTCGGTGACGGTGCAGGGGAGGTTCGGGGGGTCAGGCGGTCGCGACGGCGCGCTCGAGGGAGAACCGGTTCGGCGGCACCTCGAGGCCCCAGCGCTCGCGGACGGTCGCCTCGCGGTACTCGGTGCGGAAGATGCCCTTGCGCTGGAGCTCGGGGATCACCAGGTCGACGAACGCGTCGAGCGGGTGGCGCGAGTACGGCGGGAAGATCTTGACGCCGTCGAAGGCGCGGTTCTCGAAGTTCTCCTCGATCCAGTCCGCGACCGTGCGGCCGCTGCCGACGACCGGCGGCTGGTTGCTCGGGTTGTTCGCGAGGAAGCGGAAGAAGTCGCCGAGCCGGATGCGCTCGTCCCCGTACGCGTCGATCGCCCGCTCGACGACCCAGGCCTTCTCCGGAATCCGCTCGAGGTCGATGACGTCGAGCACGCGCTCGGACTCCCGCACGCCGCCGAGGTCGACCCCGTACCAGTCGGAGATCGCCTTCGGCGCGTACTCCTGGACGATGAGCTCCTGGACCTGGCGGAACTTCGCCCGCGCCTCGCCCTCCGTCGCGCCGACGAAGAAGGTGATGCCGTTGACGACCTTCTGGTCCTCCTCGCGGCGGCCGTGGTTGGCCAGACGGCGCTTGAGGTCCTGGTAGTACGCGTCGTTCCAGGCGGGGCTGCGGTACGGGCTGAAGCGGATGTCGGCGTACTCCGCGCCGAACTCGAAGGAGCGCTCCGAGGTGCCGGCGTGGATGATCGGGATCTGCCCCTGCGGGGGCCGCGGCACGTTGAGCGGGCCCTGCACGGTGAAGTACTTGCCCTGGTGGTCGATCCGGTGCCCGAGCGCCGGGTCGAGGAAGCGCCCGCCCTCCTTGTCGTCGAGCAGCCAGCCGTCCTCCCAGCTGTCCCAGAGCGCCTTGACCACCTCCACGTACTCCGTCGCGAGGTCGTACTTGTCGTCGGTCGCGTAGTGGTGGTCGAGGTTGAAGTTCCGCGCGGCGGGCGAGCCGTCGAAGCCCGTGACGATGTTGAGGATGGCCCGGCCCTCGGAGAGGTGGTCCAGCGTGGCCATCGCCCGGGCCGTGTTGTACGGGTCGGTGAAGCTCGAGTTGACCGTCACGACGATGCCGATGCGACTCGTGATCGCCGCCGCGTAGCCGCCGAGGCTGAAGCCCTCGACCTTGAACACCTCGTTGCCGTTCGCCTGTGCCGACTGCGGGTTGCTCTGTACGTTGTTGCCGATGAAGTAGTAGTCGAGCAGGCCGCGCTCGGAGGTGCGGATCGTCTGCGCGAGGTAGCGCGGATCGACCGTGCCGCCGTTGAACGCCTCGGGCAGCCGCCACGCGCTGCCCCACCGTCCGGTGGGCCAGATCGAGAATCCGATGATGAGCTGACGCTCGCGCTGGTTCGTCATGTCCAGGACGGTAGGCAGGTGTCCGGCGGGACGTCGAAGCCGTCCGTTCACAGTCGGTCACCGTGGGTCACACATGCCGTAACACACGCCGCGGCGGCCCGAGGGGTCGCGGCAGTTGTTACGTCAGGTGTGACGGCTCTTGACGGGACTATTACCGCCGGGCCGTGCGTCCGGGCGGGTCCCGACGTACCTTGGCGCCATGCCGAGCCCGAACGCGATCGAGGGATCGATCCTGCTCGTCTCCACGGGGATCGGCGAGGACGAGGTCCGCGCCTGGGCCGAGCGCTCCGGCTTCCGCGTCGTCGTGCTGCCGGTGCCGGGGCACCGCGCGCGGCCCGATGCGGACCCGGCCGAGCGGCGGCGGCTGGGCCGCCAGGAGGCATCGGAGCTCGCGGCCGTGCTGCGCCGGGTGCGCGATGCGCGGCCGTCCGAGGTCGCGGCGGTCCTCGTCTCCGAGGCCGACGTCGCCGGCCAGGCGGGGCGCGCCTGGCTGCGGCGCCTCACCGAGGCCGCCGATCGCGTCCGCGTCGCGCTGCCGCGACCCGTGCGCTTCGGCGCCGACGCGGCCTTCGACGAGTCGCGCCTCGAGCGCCGGATCCTCGCCGACGCCGACTAGGGACGTGTCTCAGAGCTCGACGCCGAGCCGGCGCACCAGGTCGCGCTCGATCTCGATGAGCTCCGGGTCGAGCTGGTTGCGCGGCCGGGGCCGGTCGATGCGGACCTCGGTCGCGATGCGGCCGTGGTCGAGCAGCAGCACGCGGTCGGCGAGCCGGACCGCCTCGCCGACGTCGTGCGTGACGAGCACGACGGAGGGACGATGCCGCTCCCAGAGGTCGATGACGAGCGCCTGCATCTCGAGCCGGGTGAGGGCGTCGAGCGCGCCGAACGGCTCGTCGAGCAGCAGCAGGTCCGGCTCGCGGACGAGCGCCCGGGCGAGCGAGGCGCGCTGGGCCTCCCCGCCGGAGAGCGTGCCCGGCCAGGCGTCCGCGCGGTGCTCGAGCTTGACCTCGCGCAGCGCGCGACGGGCGACCGCGTCGCGCTCGGCCCGCCCGCCCGCGCCGCGCAGCCCGAAGAGCACGTTGTCCTTGACCCGGTCCCACGGCAGGAGGCGCGCCTCCTGGAAGCCGAGGGCCGCGCTCCCGGTGACGGCGATCTCCCCCGACGTCGGCGCGTCGAGGCCCGCGATCAGGCGCAGCAGCGTCGACTTGCCGCTGCCGCTGTGCCCGATCAGGACGACGAACTCGCCCGCCGCGACCTCGAGCTCGAGGTCGTGCAGGACCGGCTTGCCGCCGAAGGCCTGCGTCACGCCGCGCGCGACGACCCTCGGGGCGAGCAGGGCGCCGGAGGAGACCGCCATGACGTCCGCCTACTCCGTCACGACGAAGGCGTCGGCGAAGTCCGGGATCTCGTCGATCAGCCCGTAGCGCAGCAGGTCCTCGCCGTGCTGCGTGAGCAGGCCGATCTGCTCCTGGCCGATCGGCTGGAACTCGAACGTCGGCCACTGCGCGATGACGTCGAGCACGTCCTCGCCGGCGCCGAGCGTCGCGTAGAAGTCGAGCACCGCCTGCGGGTCGGCCGCGGTCTGGTTCGAGACCTCGACGAGCGCCTGGATGAGCGCCTCGACCGCCTCGGGGTGCGCCTCGTAGAACGCGCGCGTCACGAAGTGGAACACCACGTTGAGGCTGTCGAGCTCCTCGCCGTTCGCCACCTCGACCGCGCCCGGCTGCAGCAGCGCGGTCGCGAAGTACTGGTCCCAGATCGCGATCGCGTCGACCGCGCCGGACTGGAACGCGGCGATGCCGTCCGCCGGCGGGAGGTACTGCAGCGTGACCTCGCTCGGGTCGATGCCCGCCTTGTCGAGCGCGCGCAGCGCCAGGTACTCGCCGGTGCCGCCCTGGTTCACGGCGATCGAGTGGCCGCGCAGGTCCTCGATCGTCCGGATGCCGGAGGCCTCGCTCGCGACGATGCCCGAGTTGACGCCGGCCGAGCCCGCGTCGATGCCGATGGCGAGGAAGTCGCCGCCGGCGGCCAGGCCGGTGAAGAAGTTGGTGCCGCCGCCGGAGGAGACGTCGATCTCGCCGGCGTTCACCGCCTCGAGCGCGGGGACGAACGCCGGGAAGCCGGTCGACCACTCGATCGCGGCGGCGCCGTCCGGCAGCCCGCTGCCGAGGCCCAGGTCCTTCGCGATGGTCAGGGTGCTGTAGCTGTTGAGCTGGCCGATCCGGATGGTCGGCGCCTCGGCGGCGGGCTCGGATCCGGAGCTCGGGTCGGTCGCGGGCGCCGCGGTGCAGGCGCTGAGCGCCAGGGCCGCGGCGGCGGCGAGCGCCGCGACGACACCGGTCTTGGTGCGCAGGGACATGATGTGTGGGTTCTCTCTCTCGGCGTTGCTTCGGATTGCAGTGGGAGTCTCAGCCGCGGATGGTGCTCCGCCAGCGCAGCAGGTACGCCTCGAGCGCGCGGACGACGAGGTCGGTGAGGACGCCGAGCAGCGCGTAGACGACGATGCAGACGATGACGACGTCCGTCTGCGAGTACTGCCGGGCGGTCGTCATGAGCGCGCCGATGCCGCTCGAGGCGGCGACCGTCTCGGCGACGATGAGCGCGATCCAGCCGATCCCGAGCCCGAAGCGCAGGCCGGTGAGGATCTGCGGCAGGGCGCCGGGGAAGAGCACCCGGCGCCAGATCGTCCAGGCGCGGCGGTCGTAGACGTAGGCGACCTCGATGAGCTTGCGGTCGACGCTGCGGATGCCCGCGTAGGTGTTGATGTAGAGCGGCACCGCGACCCCGACGGTGACGAGCATCACCTTCGGCAGCTCGTCGATGCCGAACCAGAGGATGAACAGCGGCGTCAGCGCGGTGAACGGCAGCGCCCGGATCACCTGCATGGGACGGTCGACGATGTCCTCGCCCAGCCGCCAGTAGCCCGCGACGAAGCCGAGCAGCACGCCGGCGGCGACGCCGAACAGGATGCCGAGGCCGGCGCGCGGCACGCTCGCCGCGAGCGCCTCGCCGAGCCGCCCGTTCAGGATGAGCTCCCACGCCGCGGACGCGACCGCGCCGGGCCCGGGCAGGATGCGCTCGTTGAGCCAGCCGGCGCTGTCGGCGACCTGCCAGAGCACGAGGATCGCGATGAGCGAGAGCCAGGGGCGCAGGCCGAGCCAGGCGCGGCGCCAGCCGGTGGGCCGGGCGGACCGCGCGACCGGCCGCGCCCCGGTCCGCGGCGCCACGTGCTCCGCGCTCTCCGCCTCAGCCACCGACACTCGCCGGCTCCTGCTCGAACACGTTCGCCGGCCGCTCGAGGCCGAGGTGCGCGCGGAAGGTGTGCGTGTCGTAGGACCTGCGCGCGAGCCCGCGGCGCTGCAGCTCGGGCACGACCTGGTCGACGAAGGCGTCGAAGGGCTGGCGCTGGAACGGCGGGAAGAACTTGACCCCGTCGAAGGCGTCCGCCTCGTAGCCCTCCTGGATCCAGTCGGCGATGCGGTCCCGGTCCCCGACGACGACCGGGAAGTGGTTCTTGTTGACGAGGAAGCGGAACAGGTCGAGGAACGTCACCTCGGTCGAGCCGTAGGCCTCGAACACCTCGCGCAGGTTGAGGCTGATCCCGGAGGCGCCGATCGCCTGGTGCCGGTTCGTGTCGACGTGGAACGCGCCGTCCTGCTCGACGACGTCGAGCCCGAGCACGTCGACGACGCGGGCGTGCGGCGTGACCCGTTCGACCGGGACGCCGAGCGTGCGCGCGACGAGCTGCGGCCCGAAGTCCTCGACGACGCCGGCCTCGACCTCGCGGAAGACGCGCCGCGCCTCCTCGGTGGTGTCGCCGGTGTAGAAGACGGTCCCGACGACGATCTTCAGGTCGTCGGGCTCGCGGCCGAACTCGACCGCCTTCCCGCGGTTGCGCTCGCGGTACTCCCGGTTCCAGCCGAGCGAGACGAACGGCGAGAACCGCACATCGGCGAAGCGGCCGGCGAAGTCGAAGGACTCGGGGCTGGTGCCCGCGGTGGCGAGCGGGATGCGGCCCTGCGGCGGCCGCGGCGCGTTGAGCGGGCCCTCGATCCGGAAGTGCTCGCCCTCGAAGTCGATCGGGTGCGCCGCGGCGGGATCGAAGAGCCGCCCGCCCTCGCGGTCGTCGAGGAGCCAGTCGTCGCCCCAGGAGTCCTGCAGCAGGTTCAGCGCCTGCGCGAACTCGGTCGCCCGCGCGTACTTGTCGGCGCTCTCCGGGTGCCCGCCGAGCCCGAAGTTGCGGTACGAGGGGTCGTTCGCGACGCCGGTCACGAGGTTCAGCCCGAACCGCCCCTCGCTCAGGTGGTCGATCGAGGCGGAGAGCTGGGCGATGTGGAACGGCTCGAGGAAGACGGTGTTGATCGTCGCCATGAGCCCGATGTGCCGGGTGTGCGAGGCGAGGAAGGCGGCGGTGGCGAAGCCGTTGAGCTGGAACGCCCGGCGGATCACCGAGCCCGGCTGCGCGCTGTCGCTGAAGTAGGAGTTCCCGAGGAAGAAGTAGTCGAAGATCCCGCGCTCCGCGGTGCGCGCCGCGTCGACGAGCAGGCCCGGCCGGAACACGCCGCCGTTGAACGCGGATCGGGCGCGCCAGCCGCTCGCGGTCGAGCCGGTGGGCCAGTACGTGACGGCGAGGATGAGGTGGTCGCGGGACATGGTCCATCCATTGAATGCGGCCCGCCCGGGAACGCCGTGGTTCGTTACGAAATGTGCCGCCGACGGTCCGGGGGCCGCGGCCGGCGACGTAGCGTGGGGCGCATGGCGCCCGCACCCTTCATCTCCCCGGCCGAGCTGGCGGCGATCCCCGCCGAGGAGCTCGTGCTGCTCGACGTCCGCCACGCGTACCCAGCCGGCGGGCAGCCGGAGGCCTACGCGGCGGGCCACCTGCCCGGCGCCCGGTACGTCGAGCTGCGCGAGGAGCTCGCCGGCCCGAAGAGCCCGACGGGGGCGCGCAACCCGCTCCCGGCGCCGGCGGCGATCGAGGCCTCCCTGCGCGCGTGGGGCGTGTCCGCGGGCAGCCGGGTCGTCGTGTACGCCGACGCGGACGCGCCGAGCGCGGGCCGCGCCTGGTGGGTGCTCACCTGGGCGGGCGTGCCGGACGTGCGGATCCTCGCGGGCGGCTGGCAGGCCTGGGCCGCGGAGGGCCGGCCGCTGACGACCGAGGCGCCGCCGCCGGCCGCGCCCGGCGATGTCGTCGTGACGCCCGGCCGCCTCGCCGACATCGGCGCGGACGAGGCCGCCGCGCTCGCCGCGGAGGGCCGGCTCGTCGACGCGCGGGGCGCGGAGTACTTCGAGCTCGATCCCGAGCGGCGGGCGACGGGCCACATCCCCGGTGCCGTGAGCGTCCCCTACGACGAGCTCTTCGGCGAGGACGGCGCGCTGCGGGACGCGGACGCCATCCGCGCGCGCTTCGCGGAGGCCGGGATCGACCTGTCGCGTCCGGTCGGGATCTACTGCGGCGGCGGGGTCGCCGCGGCCTTCGAGTCCGCGGTGCTGCACGGGCTCGGCGTCGACAACGCGCTGTACGTCGGCTCCTGGTCCGAGTGGTCCGCCGACCCGGCGAGGCCGCGCGCATGAGCGGCGCCGTCGCGTTCTCCCGCACCGAGGACCTCGTCTACCGGCCGGCCGAGGACGGGCTGCCGGCGCTCGGCTACGACCTGCTGGTGCCCGAGCAGCGCGGCGGCCGCGAGCTCGTCGTCTATCTCCACGGCGGCGGCTGGCGCGGCGGCGACCGCCGGCTCGGCTCGCTCCCGGAGGCGCTCGCCGCGGCCGGCGTGACGACGATCACGGCCGACTACACGCTGACCGGCGCCGCGCCCTACCCGCGGAACATCGAGGACGTGTTCCGCCTCCTCGAGCACGTCGCGGCGCGCGCCGCGGACCTCGATGTCGACCCGGCCCGGGTGTTCCTCACCGGCAGCTCCTCCGGCGGCCACCTGAGCGGGCTCGCGGCGACGAAGGGGCTCGCCGAGGACCGGCTCGCGCTGCGACCCGCCGGGATCATCGCCTGGTACGCGCCGCTCGACCCGGTCTCGCGCTACCTCAAGCTGCGCTACCCGGCCGAGCACTGGCCGGGCGGGTTCTGGGCGCGCGGCGCCGACCGCCCGCGCGACGCGAAGGACCTGTTCACCCCGTTCATCGGCACCGCCGACTTCTCGACGGTGACGCTGCGCGACGCGCTCGATCCCGACCCGCGCTTCCACCTCGACCGGATCGACCCGACCGAGCTGCCGCCGTTCCTGCTGCTCGTCGGCACCCGCGACTCGGACGAGATCCGCACCGCCCAGGCGAACTGGCACGCGGCGCTGCGCAGCGCGGGCGCCCGCGCCGAGCTGCTCGTCGTCGAGGGCGCCGACCACGGCGACGACGACTTCACCACTCCCGCGACCCTCGGCGCCGCCCTCGGCTTCATCCGCGCGCACTCGCGGAGCGATCATTTCCCGGCGGAGGCCTCGACCGAGCGGTAGGGGTCGGGCCGCCCGGTGCGCGCCGCGTGCGCGCGGTCGTGCGCGAGGCTGCGCCCGGTGGCGAGGTAGTAACGACCGTGCTCGGCCGCCGCCTCGCCCCAGGCCTCGACCGCGATCTCCTCGCTTGGCCACGCCGACAGATCGGCGTACCCGGCGATCAGCTCGTCCCAGTCGACATCCGGCTTCGTGCTGCGCGTCATGACTCCTCCAGGGTAGGTGGTCGACCGCGAAACGGCATCAGATGGAAGATCGCGCTCTCCTCACCCGGCCGGAATCGAATCAGCAGCTCGACGTCGCGACCGGGATGTCCGAGCCACGGACCGACATAGACCTCGAGCCAGCTGCCGTCGCGCCGCCCGGCGCCCTGTCGGAAGTACCAGCGATGCTCGATGACATGCAGCGCCTCCGGCAGACCGAGACCATGTCGATGCGCGGAGGGCACGAGTCTCGGGGCCATCCCGGGACCGTAGACAGCGCGGCGTTCGGCCGTTCGACGGAACGGCGCGAATCTGAACAGCTGTGCCCGAGTCCGAGCTGTGGAGGACCTCAGGAGCGGGGGGACCAGCCGAGGGCCGGACCGATGCGCTCGGCGAAGGTGCGCAGGATCGTGCGGTAGTCCTCCGGGTCGAAGGAGAACGGCAGCTCGAAGACGAGCTCGTCGGCCTCGCGGAACGCCGGGTCGGCCTGCAGCCGCTCCACGATCGCCTCGCTCGGTCCGAAGAAGTCGCGCTGGATGAGCCGCCGGTTCGCGCCCGGCTGGCGCGTGCGCGGCGTCCGCGCCTCGACGTAGGCGGCGAAGCGCGCAGCCTGCTCCGGCGTCGCGTCGTCGGTCGGGACGACGACGGCGCCCTTGCCGACCACGGCCCGCTGCCCCGCGGGGTGGACCGAGCGGAACCGCTCGATGTGCCGGCGCTGCGCCTCCGAGAAGTCGTCGGTCTCCTCGCCCGTCGTGATGTTCGACACGAGCAGCTTGAGCCCGGCGCGGCCCGCCCACTCCGCAGAGCGCAGCGAGCCGCCGCCGTACCAGACGCGCTCGGCGAGCCCGGGACTGTGCGGCTCGACGCGGTCCGAGAACTCCTCGATCCCGACCGTGCGCTCCTCGTCGTCGACCCGCGCCCCGCGCAGCAGCTCGAGCATCCGCTCGACCCGCGCGTAGGACATGTCCCGCTCCCGCCAGTCGGCGCCGAGGATCTCGTCGACGACGCGCTCGGCGATCATCGGGTGGCCGACGCTGACGCCCGGCTGGAGCCGGCCGCCGGAGAGCAGGTCGGCGACCGCGAGGTCCTCGGCGAGCCGCAGCGGCGAGTCGTAGACGGTCGGGATGACGGCGGTGCCGAGCTCGAGCCGCCGCGTGCGCTGCGCGGCGGCGGCGAGGAACACCGCGGCGGACGGCAGCCCGTACTGGATGTGCCGGGTGCGCACCCAGCCGCCGTCGAAGCCGAGCGCCTCGCCGTGCTCGAACAGCCGCAGCGCCGCCTCGAGGCCCTCCGCGGGCGCGTCGCGGCGGAACGGCACGATGTGCAGGAATCCGAGCTTCTGGAGCGGACGGCTCACGCCGGCTCCCCCGACGCCGCCGGCGCGACGTCCTCGACCCGGATCCGGAACGCGTCGAGGTCGAGCACCTTCTCGCCGTCGACCCACAGCCCGTCCCGGGCGGGATCCCGCTCGAAGCCGATCTTCCGGTACAGCGCGTGCGCGCCGACCATGACCGGCTGGCTCTTCAGCACGACGGCGCTCAGGCCGCGCTCCGCCGCGAGCGCGATGACGTGCCGGACGAGCGCCTCGCCGACGCCGCGGCGCCGCGCGACGGGGCTCGTCGCGAGCAGCCGGAAGCCGAGCTCGTCCCCCGCGGCGTCGGTCACCACCCGCTCGCCGCCCGGACGGTCCGTGGTGACGCTGCCGAGCAGCTCGCCGGTGGCGGCGTCGCGGGCGACCCAGACCTCGAAGGCCCCGGAACGCCATTCGGCCCGGTAGAACGGGTCGTCGCCGTGGTCCCGCGGCCCGTAGTCGTGCGCGTAGGCGGCCTCGACGAGCGCGTCGTCCGCCGCGAACTCCTCGGCGCGGATGAGCCCGATCCCGATTCCGCTCATGCGCCGTACTTCTCCGCGATCGCCGCGAAGCCGTTGTCCCGGAGCCAGTCGCCGTCGTACTCCCGCGAGAGGTAGTCGCGCCCGCTGTCCGCGGAGAACGAGACGATGACATCGCCCTCGGCCGCGTCCCTCGCCAGCTCGGCCGCGACGAGCAGGCTCAGGATCGAGGAGACGCCGAGGACGAGGCCCTCGGTGCGCGCGACGTGCCAGCCGAAGTCGATGACCTCGGCCTGCGGCCGGGTCTCGATCGCGTCGAGGACGGCGATGTCGATGTTCTTCGGCCAGTCGTGCTCGAGCGCCTCCCAGCCCGGCTCGCGGCGGAAGACGGGCAGGATGTTCGTCTTCTCGGCGATCGGCGGGAACAGCGTCGCGATGGCGCGGACCGAGGGCTTGCGCTCCTTGAGGTGGCGCCCGACGCCCGTGACGGTGCCCCCGGTCATCGCCGCGGCCACGAAGTGCGTGACCCGGCCCTCCGTCTGCGCCCAGATCTCCGGCCCGGTGGACTGCACGTGCGCGGCGGGGTTGTACGGGATCGAGCCCTGCTTGCCCCACCAGTAGAAGGGGTCCTCGCGCTCGGTGCGCTCCGCGATCGCGTTCCAGTTCTCCGGGTGCTCCGGCGGCACGTCGCTGCGCCCGGGCACCAGCTCGGCGCCGAGGAAGCGCAGCAGGCTCGCCTTCTCGGGCGAGAGCGTCGGCGCCGCGACGATGGTGACCGGATGGCCGGTCGCCAGGCCCGCGAGCGCGAATCCGATCACCGTGTTCCCCATGCCCATGTCGATGATCCGCTGGCCGGGTCGCAGCTCGCCGCTCGCGATCGCCTCGCGGACGATGTTGATCCCGATCCGGTCCTTCGAGGAGCCGCCGAGGTTGTACTGGTCGAGCTTCACCCAGAGCTCCGCCTTCGCGTCCGGCACCAGGCGGCTCAGCCGCACGAGCGGGGTGTTGCCGACGAGCTCGAGCGGGCTCTGGAACACCTGCGCCCGGCCGGGCTCGGGGAAGCCGCTCGGGAGCGCCCGGTCGGCGGTCTCGGCATCGGGCACGCGGCACCTCCATCGCAGTGGGACCGGTCCACTCTAAGGACCCGCGCCCCGGGCCGGCCGGGTCGCGACGGTAGGAATGCGTAACGTTCGACGCCGCACCGGGCACCGTCCCGGGGAACTGCGATGGAATGGCCCCATGACCACGATCTCCGTCCTCGTCGGCAACCCGCAGCCGGCCTCGCGGACCCGCCTCGTCGCGGAGGAGGTCGCGCAGCGCATCGCGGCGCGCGCCGGCGCGGAGGTGCTTCCGACGATCGACCTCGCGGATCACGCCTCGGCGCTGTTCACCATCCCGGACCCCGCGGTCGACGCGCTCACCGAGCGGGTCGCGTCATCGGACCTGCTCGTCGTCGCCAGCCCGACGTACAAGGCGAGCTACACGGGGCTGCTCAAGGCCTTCCTCGACCGCTACGGCACGGCGGGGCTCGCGGGCGTCACCGCGATCCCGATCCTCACCATCGGCTCGCCCGCGCACGCCCTCGCCGTCGACCACACGCTCCGCCCCCTCCTGGTGGAGCTCGCCGCGTCCGTCCCGACCACCGGCATCGCGTTCCCCGCCTCGGAGACGGACGACCGCGCCCGCATCGTCGAGGACTGGCTCGACACCCAGTGGCGAGCGATCGCCGGCGCGATCGGAGGAGCGCGATGAGCAGCGGCAGGCTTCCCGTCGACGGCGTGAGCGGCTGGTCCGGCCCCGGCGAGGTCCCACCGGACGCCGCCACGGCGCCGGTCACGGCCGAGGACTTCAAGGCCGCGTTCCGCGGGCACCCCGGCGGGGTCGCCCTGATCACGGCGACCGGGCCGGAGGGCCACGTCGCGCTCACGGCGACCTCGGTCGCGAGCGTCAGCGCCGAGCCGCCGCTGCTCGTCTTCTCCGTCTCGGCGCTCTCCTCCAGCACGCCGACGATCCTCGCCGCGGAGTCCGTCGTCGTGCACCTGCTCGGCGCCGACGAGCTGCACCTCGCCCGGCTCGGCGCGACGAGCGGGATCGACCGCTTCGAGGACACCAGCCTGTGGACCACGCTGCCGACCGGCGAGCCCGTCTTCCACGGGACGACCTGGCTGCGCAGCGTCGTCGTCGACCGGCTCGGCGCGGGCACCGCGACGCTCATCGTCGCGCAGCCGGTGGAGTCGAACGCGGCCTCTCGCGCCGGGACGCGCGGCAGCGCGCTCGTCTACCACGACCGCACCTGGCACCGGCTCGGGGAGCACTCGGTCGTCGACTGACGACGGCGTCTACCGCGCGCGCTCGAGGATCCGCGCGAGCTGGTCGGGCTCGGTCGTGTGCTCGCCGAGGCGGTTCGGCTTGCCCGCACCGTGGTAGTCCGACGACCCGGTGACGATGAGCCGGTGCTCGTCCGCCCAGGCCCGCCAGCGCGGCAGCTGCGCGGGCGCGTTGTCGCGGTGGTGCAGCTCGAGGCCGGCGAGGCCCGCGCGGACCAGGTCGCGGATCTTCGCGTCGTCGAAGAGGGACGAGGGCCCGCGGGCGCCCGGATGGGCGATCACCGGCACGCCGCCGGCGGCGACGATGAGCTCGACGCCGGTGACCGGCAGCGGCGCCTTGTGCGGCTGGTAGTAGCCGCCGCGCCAGTTGAGGATCGACTGGAACGCGGCGGTGCGGTCCGGCACGATCCCCTTCGCGACGAGCGCGTCGGCGATGTGCGGGCGCCCGACGGTGGTGCCCGGCTGCGTCTGCGCGAGCACGTCCGCCCAGGTCAGGTCGTAGTCCCGGCCGATCCGCCCGACCATCGACTCGGCGCGGCCGAAGCGCTCCTGGCGGATCCGCGCCATCTCGTCGACGAGGTCGGGGTGCTCGGGGTCGACGAGGTAGCCGAGCACGTGGACGCTCGCGTACTCGAGCTGCGTCGAGAGCTCGATGCCGGGGACGACCGCGAGGCCCGTCCCGCGCGCGGCCTCGAACGCCTCCGCCCAGCCCGCCGTCGAGTCGTGGTCGGTGATCGCGACCGTGCCGAGGCCGGCGGCGATGGCCGCACCGATGAGCTCGGCCGGCGTCTCGGTCCCGTCCGAGACCCGCGTGTGGGTGTGCAGGTCGATCGGCCCGGGCCGTCCTCCCTGCATCATCCCGCAAGACTATTCCGCTAACCTCGCCGGGATGGTCGGCAGAATCCTCGGAGCGGTGGTCATCGTGATCGTCGCGGCCGGCCTCGCCGTCCTCGCCTGGCCGCAGCTGTTCGGCCTCCAGGAGTCGCCGCCCGTCTCCCAGGCGGTCGCGATGCGCGGGGCGGCCGCGGGCATCGCGTTCGCGGCCGTCATCCTGCTGACGCTGCTCGCGATGGCCTGGCGCCAGGCGCGCTCGTTCTTCGCCGGGCTCGCGCTCGTCGGGTTCGTCTTCGTGGCGGCGAACGTCGTCGTGCTGCTCACCCGCGGCGCCTTCGGCGGCGCGATGCCGACGCCCGCGCCGGAGTCGGTCACCGTCCTCGCCTGGAACACCTTCGGCGAGACGCCGCCGGTCGACGACGTGGTGGGGCTCATCGAGGACACCGGGGCGGACGTCGTGTCGCTGCCGGAGACGACGTACGACGGCGGCGCCGAGATCGTCGCCGGCCTCGAGGCGCGCGGCATCGAGATGCAGCAGCTCACCTTCGCGTACACGACGATCGCGAAGTCCGACTCGACGACGCTGCTGGTGCGCACCGCGCTCGGCGAGTACACGACGGACACCTCCGCCGCCACGACGCTCTACCGGCCCACCCTCGTCGCCCGGCCCGTCGACGGCGCGGGTCCCGTGCTCGTCGCGGCGCACACCGTGGCGCCCGTGTCCCGCGACCCCTCGGAGTGGCGCGAGGATCTGCGCTGGGTCGCCGACCTCTGCGCCGAGCCGGACCTCATCGTCGCGGGCGACCTCAACTCGACGATCGACCACTGGACCTCGCTCGCCGATCCAGCCGTGCCGGGCGCCGCGATCGGCGGCTGCTCGGATGCGGCGCTCGCGACCGGCGCGGGCGCGATCGGCACCTGGCCAGCCGCGATCCCCGCGCTGCTCGGCGCGCCCATCGACCACGTGCTCGCCGGCTCGGCGTGGCGGGTCGAGGGCTTCCGCGTCATCGAGTCGGAGGACCGCTCCGGCAGCGACCACCGCCCGGTGCTCGCCCAGCTCGTGCCGGCCCAGGCCTGATCCCGCTCGCCCGCGTGCCCGCCCTCCGCATGCCCGCGCCGCCCGCGCCCGCGCTCGCCCCGCCCTTGCCCGCGCCCGCCCTCCCAGCGCCCGCCCTCGCCGTCGCAACGGTGCACTTGCGACACAGGTGCGCCGTGGACCACGCTGAGTGGTCGCAAGTGCACCGAGCAGACGGCGGCGTCGGAGAATGGGCGGCATGAGCAGGTCCTGGGGGCGCGGCGACTGGGGCCTGTACGCCGCCGTCGCGGCCCTGTCGACCGCCTTCGCGCTCGCCGCCCTGCAGGTGTGGGCGGCGGACTGGACCGTGCCGTGGAGCGACGTCGGCGACGCCATCCCGATCGCGGCGCACTTCAAGACGCTGCTCGAGACCGGCTGGTACGAGCACCAGCCGCTGCTCGGCGCGCCCTTCGGCCAGCAGTACCACGACTTCCCGACCGCCGAGACGGGGAACTTCCTCCTCGCCACGGGCGTCGCGCACCTGCTCGGCGACTGGGCGCTCGCCGTGAACGTCGTCTTCCTGCTCGGCTTCCCCCTCGCCGGCCTGAGCGCCGCCTGGTTCATCCGGGTCGCCGGCGCCTCGCGCGTGCTGACGCTGGCGACCGCGGTGCTGTTCGCGATCCTGCCGTACCACTTCGTGCAGAGCGTGCCGCACCTCTTCATCGCCGCCTACTGGGTGATCCCGCTCGGCCTCGTGCTCGCGCTGCGCGCGGCGCGCGGCGAGCCGCTATGGGGCCGGTGGCGCGGCGTGCAGACGGTGCTCATCGCGCTCGTCGTCGGCGCGACCGACACCTACTACGCGGTGTTCGTGCTCATCATGCTCGCGACGGGCGGCATCGTCGCGATCCTCCGCGACCGCGCGTGGGCGCGCTTCCGGGGCGCGGTGCTCGCCGGCCTCCTCATCGTCGGCGCGATGGCGCTCACCATGCTCGACGACCTCGTCTTCGGCTGGGCGAACGGCCGCAACGAGGGCGCGTTCGAGCGCGAGCCGGAGCACGCGGAGTACTTCGCGTTCAAGCTCGCGCAGCTGCTGCTGCCGTGGTCCGGCCACCAGGTGCCCGCGCTCGCCGAGCTCCGCGCCCGCTACGACGCCGACTACCCGCTGGTGTCCGAGCAGCCGGCGCTCGGGCTCATCCCCGCGATCGGCTTCCTGCTGCTGCTCGGCTGGCTGCTGGTCCTCGCCGTCACGCGGCGCCGCGCGCCCGCCGCGACGCCGCGACGCCGGACGCTCGGCATCCTCGCCGTGCTCGCGTTCGTCGCGTTCTGCTTCGGCATGCTCGGGGGCATCGGCACGCTCGTCTCGCTCGTCACCGACGTGCTGCGCAGCTGGAACCGGATCCTCGTCGTCATCGCCCTGCTCGCGCTCGCCGCCGTCGCCCTCGCGGCGGACGCGGCGCTCGAGCGCTGGGCGCGCCGCGCGCAGCCGCAGCCGGAGCCGGCGATGCGCGGCGCGGTGGGGGCGCTCGTGGCCGTCGTGCTGCTCGCCGTCGGGCTCGTCGACCAGACCCCGGCGACGAACGCGCACGCCGCGACCGCCGCGCGCTTCCACGCCTACGACGACTACTTCGGGACGATCGAGGCCGGCCTCGACCCCGGGGACTGGGTCGTCCAGCTGCCGTACCAGGCCTTCCCGGAGACGCACACGGCGACCGGATCGGACGCGAACGACGTCCTCGTCCCGTACCTGCACACCACCCGCACCGGCTGGACCGGCGGCGGGATCAAGGGGCGGCCCGAGGCGGACTGGACGCAGATCCTCGAGCAGCTGCCCGCCCGCGAGATCCCGGCGGTCGCCGCGGCCGCCGGCGCGTCCGGCCTCCTCCTCGACCGGATCGCGACCGTCGACGCCTGGCTCGCGGAATGGCCGCCCGTGTTCACCGCGGCGCTCGGGGCGCCGCTCGAGAGCCCGGACGGGCGCTACCTGTACTGGTCGCTCGAGGACGTCCCGCCCGAAGAGGTCGACGCGGTCTCGGCCGACACGCTCGCCTTCCTGCTGGAGGGGCGAGAATGGTCGCCATGAGCGAGCCGCAGCGGCAGGCGCCCCGCGCCACCGGGAACCGTTCGACGACGCCGCGAAGCGAGGCCTTCACCGCGTACATCGCCTCGAACTGGGCCGAGCGGCCGCGCATCGCGCCCGCGGAGCGCGAGGTCGCCGCCTTCGCCGAGGCACGCCGCGCCGCGCTCTCCGCGCTCCATCCCGGCCGCCGCCTCGTCATCCCCGCGAGCCCGCCGCGCGTCCGCTCCAACGACACCGACTACCCGTACCGCGCCCACTCCGCCTTCGCGCACCTCACCGGCTGGGGCTCGGACACCGTGCCGGGCAGCGTCCTCGTGCTCGAGCCGAGCGCGGCGGGGCACGTCGCGACGCTGCACCTGCGCGAGGCCGCCGGGCGCGACTCGGACGAGTTCTACGCGAACCCGGAGATCGGCGAGTTCTGGGTGGGCCCGCGGCCGACCCTCGGCGACGTCGCAGTCGAGCTGCGGCTCGCGACCGGCTCGCTCCGCGACTTCCTCGAGACCGGCCTCGACGAGCTCGACTGGTCCGTGCCCACGCTCGTCATCCGCGACGCCGATCCGGTGCTCACCACCCGCATCGACGCGCTCCGGCCCTCCCTCGACGACCCGGAGGCGGTGAACGACGCCGACCTCGCCCGCGACGTCTCCGAGCTGCGGCTCGTCAAGGACGCGCACGAGATCGAGCAGCTGCGGCTCGCCGTCGACGCGACGAAGGCCGGCTTCGACGACGTCATCGCCGATCTCGAGCAGGTCGTCGCCCACCCGCGCGGCGAGCGGGTCGTCGAGGGCACGTTCGACCGGCGGGCGCGCATCGACGGCAACACCGTCGGCTACGACACGATCGCCGCCTCCGGCCCGCACGCCTGCATCCTGCACTGGACGCGCAACGACGGCCCCGTCGTGCCCGGCGACCTCATCCTGATCGACGCCGGCATCGAGCTCGACTCGTACTACACCGCGGACATCACGCGGACGCTGCCCGTCTCCGGGACCTTCACCGAGGTCCAGCGGCGGGTGTACGAGGCGGTCCGCGAGGCCGCGGACGCCGCTTTCGCGATCGTGCGGCCCGGCATCGTCTTCCGCGAGGTCCACGCCGCCGCGATGGCGGTCATCGCGGCGCGGACCGCGGAGTGGGGCCTGCTGCCGGTGCCCGCCGAGGTCGCGCTCGAGCCGGAGCACCAGGAGCACCGTCGCTACATGGTCCACGGCACCTCGCACCACCTCGGGCTCGACGTCCACGACTGCGCCCAGGCGCGCCGCGAGCTGTACCTCGACGGCGTCGTCGAGGCGGGGATGGTGTTCACGATCGAGCCCGGGCTCTACTTCCAGCCGGACGACCTCACGGTGCCGGAGGAGTACCGCGGCATCGGCGTGCGGATCGAGGACGACGTGCTCGTCACCGAGCTCGGCGCCGAACGCCTCTCGGCCGGCATCCCCCGCACCGCCGACGAGGTCGAGGCCTGGATCGCGGCGCGCCGCTGACGCTCGCCGCGCACGTTCGCGAGGCGGGCGGATCAGGCCTCCGGCTGTGACGACTCCGCGAGGAGGGCCTGGGCGCGGGCGGCGAGCTCGCTCGGCACGATCACCTGGTAGTTGCTCGCGAGCACCTGCTGGGTCGACGCGAAGTCGCGGCGGCGGCGGGTGAACGCGTAGGCGACGAGGCCGAGGATCACGCCGAGCCCGGCGGTGACCAGGAACACCGCGGCGATCAGGCGCAGGCCGCCCGGCCCCTCCGGGTTGAAGAGCGTGAGCAGCAGTGCGAAGAAGAGGCCGATGAACGCCCCGTTCGCCGCGCCCGACAGCGCCGCCTTGCCCCAGGACAGCTTGCCGGTGACCCGCTCGACCGTCTTCAGGTCGTTGCCGACGATCGCGACCTGGCTCACGTCGAACTCCGCCTTGGCGAGGCGATCGACGATCGCCTGCGCCTCCGGATACGTGTCATACGTGCCGATGGCGTCGCCGCGCGGGACGCTCAGGCCGGTCCCTCGGCCGATCGTGCTCGGGTCGCTCACGGCAGCCATTGTCGCATGCTCGCGGGTAGGGTTTCAGGCGTGAGCACGAACCGGGTCTTCGCCGCGCGCGTCGCCGGTTGCGCGGTCTTCGATCCCAACGGGGACCGCGTCGGGCGGGTGCGCGACGTCGTCGTCGTGCGCCGCGCCACCGCGTCCCCGCGCGTTGTCGGGCTCGTCGTCGAGGTGCCCGGCAAGCGCCGCGTGTTCCTCTCCATCGGACGCGTCACGTCGATCTCCTCCGGGCAGGTCATCGTCACGGGACTCATCAACCTCCGCCGCTTCGAGCAGCGCCCCGAGGAGGTCCGGATCATCGCCGAGCTGCTGGGGCGCCGGGTGCAGCTGCAGCCGGACGGCGACGAGGCGCAGATCGAGGACATCGCGATCGGGCAGAACCCGGTCGGCGACTGGGAGGTCACCCAGCTCTTCGTCCGGAAGCCGCGGACCGGCGGCGGCCCGTTCTCCTTCGGGAAGGGGCCGACGGCGTTCGCCTCCTGGTCGGACATCCGCGAGGGCGACGTGCGACCCGGCGAGGACCAGAACGCCGAGCACCTCATCGAGACGATCAACGAGCTGCTGCCGGCGGACGCGGCGAACGTGCTGCTCGACCTGCCCGAGAAGCGGCTCGTCGAGGTCGCGAGGCAGCTGCCGAACGAGCGCCTCGCCGACCTCATCGAGGAGATGGGCGAGGACGACCAGGCCGAGCTGCTCGAGGCCCTCGGGCCGGAGCGCGCCGCCGACGTCCTCGACGAGATGCAGCCGGACGACGCGGCCGACCTCATCGCGAGCCTCCCGGCGGCGAAGGGCGAGGAGTACCTCGACCTGATGGAGCCGGAGGAGGCGGAGGACGTCCGCACCCTGCTCGCCTACGACTTCGACACCGCGGGCGGCCTGATGAGCCCCGAGCCGATCATCGTCTCGGCGGACGCGACGGTCGCCGAGGGCCTCGCGCTCATCCGCCGTCACGAGCTGGCGCCCGCGATGGCGTCCGCGGTCTTCGTCACCCTGCCGCCGTACGAGCCGCCGACCGGACGCTTCCTCGGCGCCGTCCACTTCCAGCGCATGCTGCGCTACCCGCCGCACGAGCGCCTCGGCGCGCTCGTCGACCCCGGCCTCGAGCCGCTCCGCGTCGACGCGAGCCTGCAGGACGTCGCCCGGGCGCTCGCGAGCTACAACCTGGTCTGCCTGCCCGTCGTCGACGACGGCCACCGACTCGTCGGGGTGGTGACCATCGACGATGTCCTCGACCATCTCCTCCCGGACGACTGGCGAAGTACGGACGCGGAAGCCGTGACTTCGACCGCCGCGACGAGAGGGAGGACATCCGATGCCGCGCACTGACCGCCGCGCGACCGCGCGGATCGACACGCCCAAGGGCCTGCGGGCGCAGCGCCCCGTGCCCATGAACCGCGATCGCTTCGGCCGCTTCACCGAGGCCATCGCCCGCTGGATGGGCACCGCCTGGTTCATCGTCGGGCTCACCGTCTTCGTCTTCGTGTGGATGTTCTGGAACACCGTCGCGCCCGAGGGCTGGCGATTCGACTCCGCGCAGATCGGCTTCACCGCGCTCACGCTCATCCTGTCGCTCCAGGCGTCGTACGCGGCGCCGCTCATCCTGCTCGCGCAGAACCGGCAGGTCGACCGCGATCGGGTCGCGCTCGAGCAGGACCGCCAGCGCGCCGAGCGCAACCTCCAGGACACCGAGTACCTGGCGCGCGAGATCGTCGCCCTTCGACTCGGGCTCGAGGACCTCGCGACGAAGGACTTCGTGCGTCAGGAGCTGCGCGCGATGCTCGCGGAGCTCGACCGCGAGAAGGACGAGGAGGGCAAGCCCGGTGGTTGAGGGGGCCGCCGACGGCGGCCGTCCCGGCACCGATCCCGGCTCCACAGCCGTCTTCGACGCGGTGGCCGCCGTCGCGGATCCCGAGCTGCGCCGGCCGCTCGGCGAGCTCGGCATGATCCGGCGCGCCGCCCTCGACGGGGGCGTCGCGACGATCGACCTCGCGCTGACGATCGCGGGCTGCCCCGCGGCGGAGCGGATCGAACGCGATGTGCGCGCGGCCGCGGCCGGGGTCGCCGGCGTCGCGAGCGTCGAGGTGCGCGTGAGCACCATGTCGCCGGAGGAGCGCAAGGCGCTGATCGAGCGGGTGCGGGGCGAGCGGGTGAACCGCTTCGGCCCGGGCACGCTCGCGCGCGTGATCGCGGTCGGCAGCGGGAAGGGCGGCGTCGGGAAGTCGACGGTCGCCGCGAACCTCGCGGTCGCGCTCTCGCGGCGCGGGCTGCGGGTCGGCGTCATGGACCTCGACGTGCACGGCTTCTCGATCCCCGGGCTGCTCGGGATCGCGGGCGAGCGACCGACGCGGGTCGACGCCCTCGTCATGCCGCCGGAGGCATACGGCATGCCGGCGATCTCGATCGGGATGTTCCTCGAGGGCGACGAGCCGGTCTCCTGGCGCGGGCCCATGCTCCATCGCACGATCGAGCAATTCCTCTCCGACGTCTGGTTCGGCGACCTCGACGTGCTCGTGGTCGACCTGCCCCCGGGCACCGGCGACGCCGCGCTCTCGTTCGGGCAGCTCGTGCCGAACGCCGAGCTGCTGCTCGTGACGACGCCGCAGCCGGCCGCCGCGGAGGTGGCCGTGCGGGCGGGGCTGCTCGCCCGCCGGCTCGGTCAGCGCCTGCTCGGGGTGGTCGAGAACATGGCGGGGCTCACCCAGCCCGACGGCACGGTCGTCGAGCTGTTCGGCAGCGGCGGCGGCGAGGCGACCGCGGAGCGGCTGTCGACGGACGAGGAGCGGGTGCCGGTCATCGCTCGCATCCCGCTCTCGGTCGCGCTGCGGGCGGGCGGCGATGCGGGCGCGCCCATCGCGGCGACGGAGCCGCGGGATCCCGCGGCGCTCGCGTTCGCCGCGCTGGCGGACGCGGTCATCGCGGCGGCGCCGTCGCGCGCGGGGCGCCCGCTGCTCTAGTGCTGCGGGCGGCGGTGCTGCGCGCGGCGGCCGTAGCCGTCGCGGCCGACCTCGACGAGCGAGGCGGCGATCCCGGCGACGGCGAGCACGCCGAGGAGGGTGAGGAGGATCGTCATGCCTCCATTCTTCGTGCCGCAACCATGGAGTGCCAGTTCATCTTTCTTCACTGATATTTTAGACTCTCTACATGGATGTGCGCCGCCTGGAACTGCTCCGCGAGCTCGCCGAGCGCGGCTCGGTGACCGCCGTCGCCGAGGCGACGCACCGCACGCCCTCCGCCGTCTCGCAGCAGCTCAAGCAGCTCGAGCGCGAGGCCGGCGTGCCCCTGACGGAGCGCCGCGGCCGGGGCATCGCGCTCACCGGCGCCGGGCGCGAGCTCGCGCGCACCGCCGCCGACGTCGCCACCGCGATCGAGCGCGCCGAGGCGCTGTGGGACGACTACGTCGGCACGCCGCGGGGCGAGGTCACGGTGCTCGTCTTCCAGACCGCGGGCCGGATGCTCGTCCCCGGCATGCTGCATGCGGTCGCCGGCACCCCGGGGCTCGTCGTGCGCTGCACCGATCCCGCGGTGGAGACGGCCGACTACGCGACGCTCACGCCCGACTACGACATCGTGCTCACCGACTCGGAGGGCATCCGGGCGGACTGGGACGAGCGCCGGGTGCTCGTCGTCCCGCTCATGCGCGAGCCGCTCGACATCGCCATGCCGGAGGGCCACCGCCTCGCGCGCCGGCGCAGCGTCTCCCCCGCCGACCTCGTCGGCGAGGACTGGATCGGCGTGCCCGAGGACCAGCCGTTCGACGTGCTGCTGCGCCAGATCGAGGCGGCGAACGGCACGCCCGCCCACATCGTCCAGCGCTTCCAGGACAACAGCATCGTCGAGGCGATGGTCGCGGCGGGCCACGGCATCGCGATCCTGCCGCGCTTCACCACCTCGACGAACGGCACCGGCCTGGTGCTGCGGCCGCTCACCGGCGTCCGGGCGACGCGCGTGATCAGCGCGCTGCTGCGCCCCGACCGGGCGGAGCGCCAGAGCGTGCGCCTCGTGGTCGACGCGCTCCGCGCGGAGGGCGAGCGGGTGCAGGCCGAGCAGGCCGCCCGAGACTAGGGGATCCGGCGGGACGAGGAAGCATCCCCCGCCGAATCTCCTATCGCCGCCGGATCCCCTAAGTACGGGGAGGGTGGGTCAGGTGGCGTCCGGATCGAAGGGGGCCGGGACGGGGGTGCCGGACGCCGCGGCGGACTCGCGCTGCTCGCGCAGGCGGCGCTGGCGCTGCGCGTACGCCGACTCGCGGACGGTCGACGGCGCCGGCTCGGTGAGCGCCTCCCGGATGATCCGCCGCGGGTCGTACTGCCGCGGGTCGAGCTGCTTCCAGTCGATGTCGTCGAACTCCGGCCCGATCTCCTCGCGCATGCGCGCCCGCGCGCCCCCGAGGTACTCCCTCGCCCGGCGCGCCCAGTCGCCGAGCCGTCGCGCGTAGCCGGGCAGCCGCTCGGGCCCGATCAGCAGCAGCGCCAGCACCGCGATGAGCAGCAGCTTGTCGAAGGTGAGGCCGAGCGACACCCGGCCAGGATAGCCGGGCGGCCCGAGGCCCGGCCGTACACTCGGGGGCATGCCGGGCGCGAACGGGGCGGACCAGCGGTACGTCGAGGACCGCGTCGTCGAGCGAGCCGAGATCGCGAAGGCGCGGCAGGACTCCCTGGAGATGGGGCTGACCCCGATCAGCCCGGCGACCGGCGCGCTCGTCGCCCAGATCGCCGCGTCGACCGGCGCGAAGCACATCATCGAGGTGGGCACCGGCCTCGGCGTCAGCGCGCTCTGGCTCATGACCGGCGCCCCGGAGGCGACCCTCACCTCGATCGACATCGAGGTCGAGCACCAGCAGCTCGCGCGCGAGGGCCTCGCGGCGGCCGGCGTACCCGCCTCGCGCACGCGCCTCATCGCCGGCCGGGCGGCCGAGGTGCTCCCGCGCATCAACGACGGCAGCTACGACCTGTGCCTGATCGACGCCGACGCCGGCTCGATCATCGAGTACGTCGAGCACGCACTGCGCATCACGCGCGCCGGCGGCACGGTGATCGTCCCGCGCGCGCTCTTCCACGGGCGCGTCGCGAACCCCGTGCTGCGGGACGACGTCACTCAGGGGTTCCGCGACCTCGCCGAGGTCGTGAACGCCGCGCCGGACGTCGTCAGCGCGCTGGTGCCGATCGGCGACGGGCTGCTGCTCATCACGAAGCGGTAGGCCTCGAGACCCCGCTCCGCGCGCCGCTCGACCGCCGAGCGATCCGCCGGGTCAGGCGTTGACGACCGCGGCGAGCACGTCGTGGAGTTCCTTCGCCTCGGCGTCGTTCACCGAGACGACGAGACGACCGCCGCCCTCGAGGGGTACCCGCACGATGATGAGTCGCCCCTCCTTGACGGCCTCCATCGGTCCGTCACCGGTCCTGGGCTTCATCGCGGCCATCGCCACCCCTTCCTTCGCGGTGCGATCCATTATCCCGCATGCCCCGGACACGAGGGAAATCGACCCGTAACGCGCCCGGGTCACGGCGGCGTCCAGTCCCCCTCCGCCCAGGACCACATGCCGCCGAGCCACCACCACTGCCCGAGCACCCCGAGGGCGAGCGCGACGGGCACGATCCAGCGCGATCTCGGCACGGCGAGCGCCGCGAGCGCGGGCGAGGCGGGCAGCAGCAGCCGCCAGGTGCTCGACTGCGGGAAGAACACCGCGAGCAGGTAGACCAGCCAGGCGGCGACCCAGATCCGGAGGTCGACCCCGAGCCGCGTCATCCACGGCGAGGTGAGCGCGAGCGCGGCGAGCGCGAGCAGGAGCAGCAGGACCACGACCCCGAGCCAGGCCGGGAGCCCCCACCACTGGAACCACCACTGCGCGCCCTGGATCCACGGCGAGAACGGGACGAACGGCACGTCCCCGAGGTAGGGGCGCCGCCAGGCGAACTCGGTCTCGGTGTACGCGTCGAGCCGGCCCGTCGCGATGCCGGCGATGAGCACCCAGGCGAAGCCGGAGACGACGCTCACGGCGCCCGCGCTGAGGGCGCCGAGGACGTCCCGGCGCGGGAAGCGCTCCTGACCCTTCCGGTGCCGCCACCAGCGCAGCAGGAAGTGGCCGCCCATCGCGAGCGCGAACGCGAGGCCCGTCGGCCGGGTGAGCGACATGACGGGGATGAGCGGCAGCATCCAGAAGTAGCGACGACGCACGAGCAGAAGCAGCAGGCAGCCGAGCAGGAAGAGCTGCATCGACTCCGCGTACCCGACCTGGAGGATGGGCGAGACCGGGTTGAAGAGCATGAGGGCGACGCCGGCGAGCGCCGAGCCGTGCGGGAGCCAGGTGAGGAACAGCCGGTAGAAGACGAAGGCCGCGGCCGCCGTGAAGCCGACCGCGACGATGACCGCCATCGCCTGGAACGGCACCGCCGTCAGGAGGGAGAGGCCCGCGACGAGGAAGGGATAGGCCGGCATGAACGCCCAGGCGTTCTCCGCCACGTTGCCCTGCCCGTCCGGGTAGATCGGCAGCACCGCCGGATAGCCCTCGACGGCCACGCGCAGGTACCACTCCGCGTCCCAGAAGGAGGAGAACGCGATGTAGTCGGGCTGCGCGCCCGCCCAGCGGCTCGCGCCCTGCATCGAGGCCTGGGCGAGGATGAGCGCCGTCGAGACGACGCGGGAGGCGAGGAAGACCAGGAGGACCTGGACCCACCACCGCCTCAGGACGCCAGCCACGCGCGCAGCCCGCGTTCGCACGCCAGGATCTGCTCGACCGGCGCCGCCTCGTCGTCGGTGTGCGCCCGCGCGGGGTCGCCCGGGCCGTAGTTGACCGCCGGGATCCCGAGGGCGCTGAACCGCGCGACGTCGGTCCAGCCGTACTTCGGCCGCGGCTGCCCGCCGACCGCGGCGAGGAACTCGCGGGCGAGCGGCGCGTCGAGGCCCGGCCGCGCGCCCTCGGCGAGATCGAGCACCTCGACGTCGGTCTCGAGGAACAGCGCGCGGATCGCGGCGATCGCCTCGTCCCCCGAGCGGCTCGGCGCGAAGCGGTAGTTGACGACCAGCTCGGCGAGGTCGGGGATGACGTTGCCCGCGACGCCGCCGGAGACGCCGACCGCGTTGAGCGACTCGCGGTAGATGAGGCCGTCGACCTCGACGTCCTCCGGCGGCCAGGCGGCGAGGGTGGCGAGCGCGGGCGCGAGGCCGTGGATGGCGTTGCGGCCCGCCCATGGCCGCGCCGAGTGCGCGCGCACGCCGCGGGTGCGCAGCGCCGCCCGCAGCGTGCCGTTGCAGCCGCCTTCGACGAGGGCGTTCGTCGGCTCGCAGAGCACCGCGAAGTCGGCGGCGAGGAGCTCGGGCCGACGCCGCGCGAGGCGCCCGAGCCCGTTGAGGCTGGAGTCGACCTCCTCGTGGTCGTAGAAGATCCAGGTGACGTCGGCGGCGGGCTCCGCGATCGACGCGGCGAGGGCGAGCTGGACGGCGACCCCGCCCTTCATGTCGACCGCGCCGCGGCCGACGAGCGTGTCGACGCCGTCGACCGACGCGCGGACCGAGGGCACGTTGTCCTTGATCGGCACCGTGTCGATGTGTCCCGCGATGGCGACCCGGCGCGTCCGCCCGGCGTTCGTGCGCGCGACGACCGCGTCGCCGTCGCGGTCGACGGCCAGGTGCGGGAGGCGGCGCAGCGCGGTCTCGATCGCGTCCGCGAGCGCGCCCTCGTCGCCGGACTCGGAGGGGATGTCGCAGAGCGCCGCGGCGAGGTCGACGACGTCGCTGGTGAGGTCGAGCGCGGCCACCCCCTCACCCTATCCGGCCTCCGTTTTCAGGACCTGGGGGCATCGAGCGGCGTATAGGGGCACGGAACGCCGGAGATCCTGAGAACGGCGAATACGCTGGGAGGGTGAGCGATCGGGGAGCCTGGGGCCATGCACTCGTCACGACGGCGGACGACGGGACCGTGCTCGACGCGTGGTTCCCGGCGCCGCGGCTCGGCGGGCTGCCGGCGGGCACGGACCCGCTCATCGCCCCCGCCGAGCTCGAGCGGCAGGAGGGCGCGGACGCCCGTCGCGGGGTGACGGTCGCGTTCCGCACGGTCCTGATCGAGGACCTCGACGCGGCCCCCGCCGACGTCCCCGATGTCTACCTCCGGCTCCACCTGCTCTCGCACCGGCTCGCCGCGCCGAACACCATCAACCTCGACGGCGTCTTCGGCCTGCTGCCGGTCGTCGCGTGGACGAACGCCGGCCCGATGCTCCCGGCGCGCTTCGCGGCGCACCGCGCCGAGCTGCAGCGGGCGGGCATCTCGATCCACTCGCTCGACAAGTTCCCCCGCCTCACCGACTACGTCATCCCGGAGCGGGTGCGGATCGCGGACACCAGCCGGATCCGCCTCGGCGCGCACCTCGCGCCGGGGACGACGGTCATGCACGAGGGCTTCGTGAACTGGAACGCCGGGACGCTCGGCGCCTCGATGGTCGAGGGACGGATCTCGCAGGGCGTCGTCGTCGGCGACGGCTCCGACATCGGCGGCGGCGCGTCCATCATGGGCACGCTCTCCGGCGGCGGCACGCACCGCGTCTCCATCGGCGAGCGCTCGCTGCTCGGCGCGAACTCGGGCGTCGGCATCTCGATCGGCGACGACTGCGTCGTCGAGGCCGGGCTCTACGTGACGGCCGGGACGAAGGTGGTGCTGATCGAGGGCGACGCGCGGCACGAGGTGAAGGCGGCCGAGCTGTCCGGCGCCTCCGGCGTGCTGTTCCGCCGCAACTCGCTCACCGGCGCGGTCGAGGCGCTCCCGCGCACGGGCGAGGGCATCGGCCTCAACGCGCAGCTGCACCTCTGAGCGGAGGGACGCGATGACCGACGTCGACGCGGTCGTCGTCGGCGCGGGACTCAACGGGCTGGTCGGCGCAGTCGCGCTCGCGCAGGCGGGGCTCCGGGTGCTCGTGCTCGAGGCGGCCGAGCGGCCCGGCGGCGCGCTGCGCACCGAGGAGGTCACCCTCCCCGGCTTCCGCCACGACCTCGGGGGCACCATCCACGCGATCGGGCTCGCCTCGCCGGCACTGCGGGCGCTCGAGCTCCCCGTCTCGTACGCCCACCCGCCGGTGCCGCTCGGCCACGCGCTCGCGCCGGGTCGCTCGGTCCTGCTGCGGCGCTCGGCGACGGAGACGGCGCTCGGGCTCGGTCGCGACGGGCGCCGCTGGCGGGACGTCGTCGGGGGCTTCGGCGAGCGCTGGGAGCGGCTCGCCGCGACCGTGCTCGACACCACGCGGCTCCCGCCGCCCGCGCCGGCCGAGCTCCTGCGCTTCGGGCTCCACGGCGCGTGGCCGGCGACGACGACGCTCCGCGCGTTCCGGGAGGAGCCCGCCCGCGCGCTGTTCGCGGGGCTCGCGGCGCACACCATGCTCCCGCTGTCCGCGTGGACGACGGCGGGCTACGGGCTCGTGCTCGGCGCGCTCGCCCACGGCGTCGGCTGGCCGGTCGCGGTCGGCGGCTCGCAGGCGCTGGCCGACGCGCTCGTGACGCGCCTCGAGTCGCTCGGCGGGACGATCGAGACGGGCCGCCGCGTCCGCTCCCTCGACGAGCTCCCGGCCGCCGGGGCCGTCCTCCTCGACCTGACGCCGCGGCAGCTGCTCGTCGTTGCGGGCGAGCGGCTCCCCCGCCGCCTCGCGCGGCGCCTCGAGCACTGGCGGTACGGCCCCGCGGTCTTCAAGGTCGACTGGGCGCTCGACGCGCCCGTCCCGTGGTCCGACCCGGCGCTGGCCGAGGCGGGCACGGTGCACCTCGGCGGGAGCGCCGCGGCGATCGTCGCCTCCGAGCGGGCGGTGGCGGACGGCCGGGTGTCGGCGGAGCCCTTCGTCCTCGTCGTCCAGCCGACGGTCGCCGATCCGAGCCGCGCGCCCGCGGGCCGCCACACGCTGTGGGCATACCTGCACGTGCCGAACGGCTGGGACGGCGATGCGACCGAGCTCATCGAGCGGCGGATCGAGGCCCACGCGCCGGGCTTCCGGGAGCGCGTGCTCGCCCGGCACGCGATGGGCCCGGCCGCGCTCGAGGCCTGGGACGCGAACCTCGTCGGCGGCGACATCGGCGGCGGCTCGGCGGACTGGCGGCAGTTCGTCGCCCGGCCGCGCCTCGCGGTCCGCCCGTGGGAGCTCCCCGGCACGAACCTCTACCTGGCCTCCGCCTCGGCGCTGCCGGGCGGCGGGCTGCACGGCATGAGCGGCTGGCTCGCGGCCGAGTCGGCGCTCCGTCGGCTCCGCTGAGGGGCCGGCGTGCGGTTGCCGCCCCTTCGACTCGCTGCGCTCGCTCAGGGACCGAGGGGGGAGCGCCGAAGGCTCGCTCAGGGACCGAGGGGGCGCTAGCGCTGGGCGGGCCAGGGGCGGGCGGGGTGGCCCGTGTAGAGCTGCTGCGGACGGCCGATCTTCGTGTGCGGGTCGTCGATCGCCTCGCGCCAGTGGGCGATCCAGCCCGGAAGCCGGCCGATCGCGAACAGGACCGTGAACATCCGGGTCGGGAAGCCCATCGCCTTGTAGATGACGCCCGTGTAGAAGTCGACGTTCGGGTAGAGCTTGCGCGAGATGAAGTACTCGTCGGCGAGCGCGACCTGCTCGAGCTCCTTCGCGATGTCGAGCAGCGGGTCGTCGACGCCGAGATCGGCGAGGACCTCGTCGGCGGACTCCTTGACGAGCCGGGCACGCGGGTCGAAGTTCTTGTAGACGCGGTGGCCGAAGCCCATCAGCTTGACCCCATCCTCCTTGTTCTTCACCCGCTCCACGAACTTCTGCACCGACTCGCCGGAGTCGCGGATCCGGCCGAGCATCGTGAGCACGGCCTCGTTCGCGCCGCCGTGCAGCGGCCCGTAGAGGGCGTTGATGCCCGCCGAGATGCTCGCGAACATGTTCGCCTCGGTCGAGCCGACGAGCCGCACCGTGCTCGTCGAGGCGTTCTGCTCGTGGTCCTCGTGGAGGATGAGCAGCCGGTCGAGCGCCTTCACGAGCACCGGGTTGATCTCGTAGACCTCGGCGAGGTTGCCGAAGTTGAGCTTGAGGAAGTTCTCGACGAACGAGAGCGAGTTGTCCGGGTAGAGGAACGCCTGGCCGAGCGCCTTCTTGTGCGAGTAGGCCGCCAGCACCGGCAGCTTCGCGAGCAGCCGGACGGTGGTGATCTCGACCTTCTCCGGGTCGTGCGGGTCGAGGTCGTCCTCGTAGTAGGTGCTCAGCGCCGAGACCGCGGAGGAGAGCACCGACATCGGGTGCGCCGTGTGCGGGAGCGCCTGGAAGAAGCGCTTGAGGTCCTCGTGGATGAGCGTGTGGTGGCGGATCTTCTCGTCGAACTCGGCGAGCTGGTCGGCGGTCGGCAGCTCGCCGTAGATGAGCAGCCAGGCGACCTCGAGGTAGGTCGAGTGCGCCGCGAGGTCCTCGATCCCGTAGCCGCGGTAGCGCAGGACGCCCTCGTCGCCGTCGATGTAGGTGATCGCGCTGCGGGTGGAGGCGGTGTTGACGAAGCCCTGATCGAGCGTCGTCAGGTCCGTCTGGCGCATGAGCGAGGAGATGTCGAGCGACGACCTGCCCTCGGTCGCCGGGAGGATGGGGAACTCCGCCGTCCCCCCGGGGAACTGCAGCGTCGCGGTATCGGTGCCGATGGTCGCCTCAGTCACGGGTTCCAGCATATGGCAGGGCGGCTAGTGGCCGAATCGCCATGATCCGTCCCGATCGCTCGTCGGAATCCGACAAATCGGCGCGATCGGGCGCGGCTCAGCCGAGCAGTTCGAGGCGGGCGACCGCGTCCCGGATCTTCTCGTCGGAGGCGGTGAGCGCGAGCCGGACGTGCCGCGCCCCCCGGGCGCCGTAGAAGTCGCCGGGCGCGGCGAGGATGCCGAGGTCGGCGAGCAGGGAGAGCGTGTCCCGCGCGGGCTCGCCGCGCGTCGCCCAGAGGTACAGCCCGGCCTCGGAGTCGTCGATGACGAAGCCGGCGCGCTCGAGCCCGGCCCGCAGCCGCCGCCGCCGCTCGCGGTAGCGCTCGCGCTGCGCCTCGACGTGCGCGTCGTCGGCGAACGCGGCGGCCATCGCGTGCTGGACCGGCAGCGGCACCATCAGGCCGAGGTGCTTGCGGACCGCGAGCACCTCGCCGATCAACCGGGAGCAGCCGGCGACAATCCCCGCGCGGTAGCCGGCCAGGTTCGATCGCTTGCTGAGCGAGTACACCGCGAGCACGCCGGCGCGCGAGTCCCCGACCACCTCGGGCTGCAGGATCGATGGGGTCGCATCGGGGCCGGACCAGTTCAGCTCGGCGTAGCACTCGTCGCCGACGATGACGGCGCCGAGCTCCCGCGCCCGGGCGACCGCGGCACGCAGCTCGGGCACGTCGAGCACCCGGCCGTCGGGGTTGCCCGGCGAGTTCAGCCAGACCAGCCGCGTCGAGTCCGGCCAGGACGCCGGGACGTCCGCGGGCAGCGCCGTGGCGCCGACCGCGGCCGCGCCGACCGCGTAGGTCGGGTAGGCGAGCTCGGGGTGCACGACGGTGTCGCCCGGGCCGAGGCCGAGCGCGAGCGGGAGGAGGCCGATGAGCTCCTTCGAGCCGATCGACGGGATCACGTGCTCCGGCGTCAGGCCCGGCACGCCGCGCCGGCGCTCGAACCACGCGACGACGGCGTCCCGCAGCTCGACGGTGCCGATCGTCGTGGGGTAGCCCGGCGCGACCGCCGCCTCGGCGAGCGCCGCGGCGACGACGGCGGGGGTCGGGTCGACGGGCGAGCCGACGGAGAGGTCGATGAACCCGTCGGGATGCGAGCGCGCCCGAGCGGTCGCCTCGCCGATCGAGTCCCAGGGGAAGTCGGGGAGCTGCAGCATTCAGTCGGCGTTCTGCGGCGGGAGCGCCTTGACGATCGGGTGGTCGTCGTGGATGACGCCGACCTTCGCCGCGCCGCCCGGCGAGCCGATCTCGGCGAAGAACTCGACGTTCGCCGTGTAGTAGTCCGTCCACTGCTCCGGGAGGTCGTCCTCGTAGTAGATCGCCTCGACCGGGCACACCGGCTCGCAGGCGCCGCAGTCGACGCACTCGTCCGGGTGGATGTAGAGCATCCGGTCGCCCTCGTAGATGCAGTCGACGGGGCACTCGTCAACGCAGGCGCGGTCCTTGACGTCGACGCAGGCTTCGGCGATGACGTACGTCACTGGCGTTCCTCCGCAGCATTCTCGAGCCCGTCAATCGTATCCTCGCCGCCCGACGCGGCCCGCCGACGCAGGGCGCGCGGCCAGGCGATCGCGAGCGCCCCGATGACCGCCGGCGCGATGATCCAGGTCCAGCCGTAGCCGTCCGCGCTGACGACGACGCTGCCGCCGGGCCCGTCGAAGGAGAGCGCGAGCGTCGCCGCGACGATCCCGACGGCGGCGCCGACCGTCGGCCAGCGGGTGTCCCAGAGCAGCCGGAGCGCGGTGAGCAGCGCGACGACGGAGAGCAGCCCGAGCACGATCCCGTAGGGCAGCTCGACCGGGCCGACCGGCACGGTCGCGCGATGGGCGACGGTGAAGAGCACGCCGATCGCGGCCCCGCACACCGCCGCGATGATCGCGGAGATCGCGGTCATGACGTGCTGCACCATGTCAGCGTAGGCGCGGCGCTTGTGACCCGGCCGATTTAGGTTAGGCTACCCTCCGTGCTGGCGAACCTGCTGATCGGGCTCCGCGAGGGGCTCGAGGCGGGTCTCATCGTCGGCATCCTCGTCGCCTACATCCGCAAGGTCGGCCGCGTCGACGTGCTGCCGAAGCTGTGGCTCGGCATCGGCCTCGCCATCGGCGCCGCGCTCGCGGTCGGCGCCCTCCTCACCTGGGGGCCGTACGGCCTCAGCTTCCAGGCGCAGGAGGCGATCGGCGGCATCCTCTCCATCGTCGCGGTCGGGCTCGTCACCTGGATGATCTTCTGGATGGCGCGCCACGCCCGCCACCTCCGGGCGGAGCTGCACGCGCAGCTCGACAAGGCGCTCGCCGGCGGCGCGGGCGCGCTCGTCGCGATCGGGGTCGTCGCGGTCGGCCGCGAGGGCATCGAGACGGCGCTGTTCGTCTGGGCGAGCGTCAACTCGACCGGCAACGCGGTGCTCGGCACCCTCGGCGCCGTCCTCGGCATCCTCCTCGCGGTCGTCATCTCGTACCTGATCTACCGCGGCGCCGCGCGGATCGACCTGCGCCGCTTCTTCATCTGGACGGGCGCGCTGCTCGTCCTCGTCGCGGCCGGCGTCTTCGCCTACGGCATCGGCGACCTGCAGGAGGCCGGCTGGCTGCCGGGCGTCACGGAGCACGCGTTCAGCGTCGCCGAGGCGATCCCGCCGACGAGCTGGACCGGCGTCCTGCTCGCGGGCCTGTTCAACTTCACGCCCGAGCCGACCTGGTTCCAGTTCATCGGCTGGATCCTCTACCTCGCGATCACGCTCGTGGCCTTCGTGATCGTCAGCACCGGCGGCGCCCGCCGGCGCCGCGAGCGCGCGCCGACGACCGAGGCGCCGTCGGTCGCGCCCGCCGCGCGCTGAGCCTCCGCTCGCGCGCCCCCGAACCCCGCCACCCGGCCCCCTCCACCGATAGGAGCACCATCACCATGTCCAGGATCACCCCCATCGCCGCCGTGTCGGCGCTCGGCCTCGCCGCCGTCGCGCTCGCCGGCTGCGTGCCGAACAACCCGACGGGCGCCCGCCTCTCGGTCGCGATCGCCGACGACGCCTGCACCGTCTCCGAGGCGACCGCCGCCGCCGGGAACATCACGTTCGCCCTCGAGAACACCGGCACCGACGTCAACGAGTTCGAGATCTTCGCCGAGGACCAGTTGCGGATCGTCGGCGAGAAGGAGAACGTCACGCCGGGCCAGACCGTCGACTACGTCGTGCAGCTGCAGCCCGGCACGTACTACACGGCGTGCAAGTTCCAGCAGATCGGGGCGCCGATCGGGGTCGCCGCGTTCACCGTCACCGGCGAGGCGGTCGCCGTGGCCGAGGACGAGCAGGCCCGCATCGACCAGGCGGTCGCGAACTACGTCGCCTACATCAAGTCGCAGACCGAGGAGCTGCTGCCCGCGGTCGAGGCCTTCGCCGCCGACTACGCGGCCGGGGACGACGAGGCCGCGCGCGCCGCGTTCGCGCAGGTGCGCTCGTACTACGAGCGGATCGAGCCGACCGCGGAGGCCTTCGGCGACCTCGACCCGAGGATCGACTACCGCGAGGTCGACGCCGTCGCGGAGGGCCTGGACTGGACCGGCTTCCACCGGATCGAGAAGGACCTCTGGGCGCCGCAGCCCGGCGACGTGAACTCGGACGGCGCCGACGCGCTCCTGGACTGGGCGCCCTCGACCCCGGCCGAGCGCCAGGCCTTCGCCGACGGCCTCGTCGCCGACGTGCAGGAGCTCTACGACCTCGTCCACGCACCCGACTTCGCCGTCGGCATCGCCGACATCTCGAACGGCGCGATCGGACTGCTCGACGAGGTCTCGGCCGGCAAGATCACCGGCGAGGAGGACTGGTGGTCGCACACCGACCTCGCGGACTTCGCCGCGAACGTGGACGGCGCCTGGGTCGCGTTCGGCGTCGTGAAGGACATCGCGGCCTCGAAGGGCGAGGACGGCGAGGCCCTCGTCGCGGACATCGAGTCCGAGTTCGACGCGCTGCGCTCGCTGCTCGCGGAGTACGGCGACTTCGACCGCGGCTTCACCCCGTACGACGAGGTGACCGACGCGGAGCGCCAGGCGCTGTCGAACGCGGTCAACGCGCTCGCGGAGCCGCTGTCGCAGCTCACCCACACGGTGCTCGGCATCGCCGAGTGATCCCTCCCGTTGGTTGAGGAGGCCGCGGCGCGGCCGTCTCGAGGCCGGCCCCGCAGCGGGGCTGGTTTCGAGACGCGCCTGCGGCGCTCCTCAACCAGCGGGGCCCCAACCATCGCTGGTTGAGGAGGCCGCGCCAGCGGCCGTCTCGAAACCAGCCCGACGATAATCGACACCATGCCGAAGGTCTCCCGCCGTCAGCTGCTCGGGCTCGCCGGCGCCGGCGCCGCGGGCCTCGCGGTCGGCGGCGGGGCGGGTGCGGGCATCGCCGCCGCGGCCGGCACCGCCGCCGCGAGCGCCTCCGGCGGCCACAGCGGCACCACCTACCCGTTCCACGGCGAGCACCAGTCGGGGATCCTCACCCCGGTCCAGGACCGGCTGCACTTCGCGACCTTCGACCTCGCGTCCTCCGTCACGCGCGACGAGCTCGCCGGCCTGCTGCGCGACTGGAGCGCCGCGGCCGCCGAGATGACCCAGGGCCGCCCCATCGGCGGCGGGGCGCTCGGCGCGCTCGACCGGCCACCGGACGACACCGGCGAGGCGCTCGACCTGCCGGCCTCGGGCCTGACCATCACGATCGGCCTCGGCCCGTCGCTGTTCGACCACCCGGAGCGCGGCGACCGATTCGGGCTCCGCGACCGGCAGCCGGCGCTGCTGCGACCGCTCCCCCGGTTCGCCGGCGACGCGCTCGAGACCGCCCGCTCGGGCGGCGACCTCTGCATCCAGGCCTGCGCCGACGACCCGCAGGTCGCCGTGCACGCGATCCGCGACCTCTCCCGCATCGCGTTCGGCCGGGCGCCGCTGCGCTGGTCGCAGCTCGGCTTCGGCCGCACCTCCTCGACCTCCACCTCGCAGGTCACGGCGCGCAACCTGATGGGCTTCAAGGACGGCACGCGCAACCTGAAGGCGGAGGACCCGGCGACCGCGGCCGCGGTCTGGGTCGAGCCCGGCGACGATCCGGCCGCCGACTGGCTCGCGGGCGGGTCCTACCTCGTCGCGCGGCGCATCCGGATGCTCATCGAGTCCTGGGACCGCGCCCAGCTCGGCGAGCAGGAGACGATCATCGGCCGGGACAAGGGCGAGGGCGCGCCGCTGTCCGGCGGCACCGAGTTCACCGAACCCGACTTCGGCGAGCTCGCGGCGAACGGCGAGCCGGTCATCGACGTGGCCGCGCACATCCGGCTCGCCGCCCCGGAGCAGAACGCCGGTGCCGCGATCCTGCGCCGCGGCTACAACTTCGTCGACGGCAACGACGCGCTCGGCCGCCTCGACGCGGGCCTGTTCTTCATCGCGTTCTGCCGCTCGCCCGAGCAGTTCATCACGGTGCAGCGCTCGCTCGCCGCCGACCTGCTGAACGAGTACATCAAGCACGTCGGCTCGGGCCTCTGGGCGGTGCCCCCCGGCGCGAGCGAGGGCGGCTGGGTCGGCGAGACGCTGCTCGGCTGAGCGGCCCGGCGGATCAGCCCTGCCTCTTGGCGCGGCTCGCGGCGCGGGCGCGCTGGGTGGCGTCGAGCTCGACCTTGCGGATGCGCACCACCTCGGGGGTGACCTCGACGCACTCGTCCTCGCGGGCGAACTCGAGGCACTCCTCGAGGGTGAGCTGGCGCGGCACGTCGAGCTTCTCGAAGGTGTCGGCGGTCGACGAGCGCATGTTCGTCAGCTGCTTCTCCTTCGTGATGTTCACGTCCATGTCCTCGGCGCGGGCGTTCTCGCCGACGACCATGCCCTCGTAGACCTCCTGCGTCGGCTGCACGAAGAACGTCATGCGCTCCTGCAGCGCGATCATCGCGAACGGCGTCGCGACGCCGGCGCGGTCGGCGACGATCGATCCGTTGACGCGGGTCGTGATCTGGCCGGCCCACGGCTCGTAGCCGTGCGAGATCGCGTTCGCGATGCCGGTGCCGCGGGTGATGGTGAGGAACTCGGTGCGGAAGCCGATCAGGCCGCGCGAGGGGACGACGAACTCCATCCGCACCCAGCCGGTGCCGTGGTTCTGCATCGTCTCCATGCGTCCCTTGCGGGCGGCCAGCAGCTGCGTGATCGCGCCGAGGTGCTCCTCGGGCGCGTCGATCGTGAGGTGCTCGAAGGGCTCGAGCAGCTTCCCGGACTCGTCGCGCCGGGTGACCACCTGCGGCTTGCCGACGGTGAGCTCGAAGCCCTCGCGCCGCATGTTCTCGACGAGGATCGCGAGCGCCAGCTCGCCGCGGCCCTGCACCTCCCAGGCGTCCGGCCGGCCGATGTCGACGACGCGGATCGACACGTTGCCGATGAGCTCCCGGTCGAGGCGGTCCTTGACCATCCGGGCGGTGAGCTTGTGGCCCTTCACCTTGCCGACGAGGGGGGAGGTGTTCGTGCCGATCGTCATCGAGATCGCCGGCTCGTCGACCGTGATCGCGGGCAGCGGGCGGATGTCCTCCGGGTCGGCGATCGTCTCGCCGATCGTGATGTCCTCGATGCCGGCGATCGCGACGATGTCGCCCGCGTGGCCCTCCTCCGCGGGGAGCCGCTCGAGCGCCCTGGTCTTGAGCAGCTCGGTGATCCGGACGTTCGCATGCGAGCCGTCGTGCCGCACCCAGGCGACCGTCTGCCCCTTCCTGAGCGTGCCGGAGAACACCCGGAGCAGGGCGATGCGGCCGAGGAACGGGCTCGCGTCGAGGTTCGTCACCCAGGCCTGCAACGGCGCCTCGTCGTCGTATGCCGGCGAGGGAATGTGCTTCAGGATGGCCTCGAAGAGCGGCTCGAGGTCGGGGTTGTCCGGCAGCTCGCCGTTCGCCGGCTCGTTCCAGCTCGCGGCGCCGGCGCGGCCGGAGGCGTAGAGCACGGGCAGGTCGAGGATCGCGTCGATGTCGAGGTCGGGCACGTCCTCGTGGATGTCGCTGGCGAGCCCGAGGAGGAGGTCGTGCGACTCCTCGACGACCTCGGCGATGCGGGCGTCGGGCCGGTCCGTCTTGTTGACGAGCAGCACGACGGGCAGCTTCGACTCGAGCGCCTTGCGGAGCACGAAGCGGGTCTGCGGGAGCGGTCCCTCGCTCGCGTCGACCAGGAGGACGACGCCGTCGACCATGCTGAGGCCCCGCTCGACCTCGCCGCCGAAGTCGGCGTGGCCGGGAGTGTCGATGACGTTGATCGTGACGGGGCCGTCGCTCGCGTGCTTCCCGGCGTACTCGATCGCCGTGTTCTTCGCGAGGATGGTGATGCCCTTCTCGCGCTCGAGGTCGTTCGAGTCCATCGCGCGCTCCTCGACGTGCGCGTGCTCGCCGAAGGAGCCGGTCTGGCGCAGCATGGCGTCGACGAGCGTCGTCTTGCCATGATCGACGTGGGCGACGATCGCGACGTTGCGCAGGTCGGTGCGGTGGGCGAGCGCCATGAACGGAGTCCCTCGGTCGGGCGGAACGGACAGTCAAGTCTACTCGGGCTGAGGAACGCGATTCCGGCTGAGGGTTCCGCGCCGATTTCTCAGCCGGAACACGATTCCTCAGCCCGCTCAGCTCGGCGGGGGCGGCGTGACTCGGTGGCTGGTTTCGAGACGGCGCCTCACGGCGCCTCCTCGGCCAGCGGAATGTGCTAGAGGAGCCCCGCGCCCGGGATCGCGGCGAGCAGCGCCCGCGTGTAGTCCGTCTCCGGCGAGGCGAAGACCTGGTCGACGCTCGCCGACTCGACGATGCGGCCCTTCTCCATGACCGCGACGTTGTCCGCGATCACCCGGACCACCGCGAGGTCGTGCGTGATGAACAGGTACGTGAGACCCAGCTCCGCCTGCAGGCCCGCGAGCAGATCGAGCACCTGCGCCTGGACGAGCACGTCGAGGGCCGAGACCGCCTCGTCGAGGACGACGATGTCGGGCTTCAGCGCGAGCGCCCGGGCGATCGCGACGCGCTGCCGCTGACCGCCGGAGAGCTCGTTCGGGTACCGGGTGAGCACGGTCTTCGGCAGCGCGACCTGGTCGAGCACCTCGAGCACCCGCGCCTTGCGCGAGGCGGCGTCCCCCACGCCGTGCACCCGCAGCGGCTCCCCGACCGTGTTCCCGATGTTGTGCAGCGGGTCGAGCGAGCCGTAGGGGTCCTGGAAGACCGGCTGCATCCGCCGGCGCAGCGCGAGCAGCTCGTGCCCCTTCTTCGCCGCGACGTCCTCGCCGTCGACGAGGATCCGGCCCTCGGTCACGTCCTCGAGCCGGAGCAGCAGCTTCGCCGCCGTCGACTTGCCCGAGCCCGACTCGCCGACGAGCGCCGTCGTGGTGCCCTTCTCCACCTGGAACGAGACCCGGTCGACCGCCGTGAACGGGATCGAGCGCGGGCCGCCGGTGCGGATCTTGAAGACCTTCGTGACGTCCTGGAACTCGATCACGGGCACGGCGCCGGCCGGCTCGACCGGCTTCGCCGCCCGCTCGCTCACCGCCGCGAGGTCGAACTCCGCGCCCGCGCCGCCCACCTCGACCGACTCGATGGGCTGATCGCGCTGCACCGCCGACTGGATGCGCGTCGAGGCCAGGCTCGGCGCCGCCGCGACCAGCCGCTGGGTGTACGGGTGGCGCGGATCGCGCAGGATCTCGAGGGCCGGGCCCGACTCGACGATCCGGCCGCGGTGCATGACGATGAGGTTCTCCGCCCGCTCGGCGGCGAGGCCGAGGTCGTGCGTGATGAAGACGACCGCCGTCCCCCGGTCGTTCGTCAGCGACTCGAGGTGGTCGAGCACCCGCTTCTGCACCGTGACGTCGAGGGCCGAGGTCGGCTCGTCGGCGATGAGCAGCTGCGGGTCGGCCGACAGGCCGATGCCGATGAGCACGCGCTGGCGCATGCCGCCGGAGAACTCGTGCGGGAACTGCTTGAGCCGCCGGTCGGCGTCCGCGAGGCCGGCCTCCCGGAGCACCTGCGCGGTCTGCCGCTTCACGTCGTGGCGGGAGCGGGCGAGCCCGTTCGCCCTGATCGTCTCGCCGACCTGGAAGCCGATCGACCACACCGGGTTCAGCGAGTTCATCGGGTCCTGCGGCACCATGCCGACCTTGCGGCCGCGGACCTGCTCGATCTCGCGGCGCTTCAGCCGGGTCAGCTCGACGCCCTCGAACTCGATCGAGCCGCCGACGATCCGGCCTCCGGCCGGCAGCAGCCGGTTGATCGCGAGCGCCGTCGTCGACTTGCCGGAGCCCGACTCGCCGACGATCGCGACGGTCTCCCCCGGGTAGACGTCGAAGGAGACGCCGCGGACCGCCGGCACGATGCCGTCGGCGGTCTTGAACGCGACCTCGAGGTCCTTGACCGAGAGCAGCGGCCGGCCGTCGAGGCGGGTCCCGTCCCCGCCGAGGGGCCGACTCCGGACGTCGCTCATCGGGCCGCCCGCGCCTTCGGGTCGAGCGCGTCGCGGACGACCTCGCCCAGCATGATGAACGCGAGCACGGTCACCGAGAGGGCGATCGAGGGATAGATGAGCGGCATCGGGCTCTGCCGCAGGTCGTTCTGCGCGGCCGAGATGTCGTTGCCCCAGGACATCACGCCCGGCGGCAGGCCGACGCCGAGGTAGGAGAGCGTCGCCTCGGCGGTGATCGCGGCGGCGAGCCCGACCGTCGAGATGATGATGACCGGGGTGATCGAGTTCGGCAGCACGTGCGCCATCATCGTGCGGAAGCGGCTGAGCCCGAGCGACTCGGAGGCCACCACGTAGTCCGCCTGTCTCACCCGCAGCACCTCGGACCGGAGGATGCGCGCGGTCGACGGCCAGGCGAAGAAGCCGATCGCGAGCGAGATGACGAGGATGTTCCGGTCGTTGATGAACATCGACATCACGACGACCCCGGCGAGGATGTACGGGATCGCGAAGAACATGTCGCCGAGGCGCATGAGCAGCGAGTCGAGCCAGCCGCCGAAGTAGCCGGCGAACGCCCCGATCAGGATGCCCATGACCGCCGTGATCGCGGTGACGAGCAGCCCGACGTACAGCGAGGTCGAGGTGCCGTGGACGATGCGCGAGAAGATGTCGCAGCCCTGCAGGGTGAAGCCGAGCGGATGACCCGGCTCGGGGCCGGCGTTCGACTTGGACAGGGAGCAGCCGTCGTTCGGCGGGACGTCCGTGAACACGGTCGGGAACAGCGCGGTGAAGACGATGAGCAGGATGAACGCCGCCGAGACCCAGAACATCCACCGGCCGCGCAGGTCGCGCCAGGCGTCGATCCACAGGTTGGACTTGCGATCGCTCACCCGCACCGCGTCGACCGCGCCGAGGCCGCCCTCGTCGACCTCGGCGACGAAGCGCGGCGCCCGCCGGACGGGATTACTTCTTGACATAGCGGATCCTCGGGTCGAGCACGCCGTAGAGCAGGTCGATGAGCAGGTTCACGAGCACGTAGATGATGACGAGCACGGAGACGATCGAGACGACCTCCGGCGTCTCGTGCTGGCGGATGGCGCGGAACAGCTCGCCGCCGACGCCCGGCACGTTGAAGATGCCCTCCGTCACGGTGGCGCCGACGATGAGGATGCCGAAGTCGGCGGCGAGGTTCGTCGTGACCGGGATCATCGAGTTGCGGAGGATGTGCACCGGGATCACCCGGCGCCGCGGCAGGCCCTTGCCGTAGGCCATCCGCACGAAGTCCTGCTGGCTGGTCTCGATGACCGAGCCGCGGGTGAGCCGGACGACGTAGGCCATGTTCAGCCCGGCGAGCACGATCGCCGGGAGTATCAGATCCTCCCAGGGCGCGCCCCTGCCGACGGTGGGTCTCACCCAGCCGAGCTCGATGCCGAGCCCCCACTGCGCGACGAAGGCGAGCACGAAGACCGGCAGCGAGATGATGACGAGCGTGACGATCAGCGCCGCGTGATCGAAGATGCCGCCCTTGCGCAGGCCCGAGATGAGCCCGGCGAGGACGCCCACCACGAGCTGGATCAGGATGGCGAGCAGCGCGAGGCGCAGCGTGTTCGGGAAGGCGCGCGCGAGGATCTCGCCGACCGGCTGGCCGCGGAACGTCTCGCCGAGGTCGCCCTGGAACAGCCCGCCGAGATAGATGAAGTAGCGGGCGAGGAACGGCTGGTCGAGGTGGAACCTCGCCGCGAGCGCGTTGTACTGCGCCTCCGTCGGCGTCTTGTCGCCGAACAGCGCGAGGATCGGGTCGCCGTGGAGCGAGAACACCATGGCGAAGATGAGGAACGTCGACCCCAGGAACACGGGGATCATCTGCAGCAGCCGCCGCAGGATGTACCAGGTCATGTCGTCGTCATTCCTCCACGGACGCACCGTGGGGCGGCGGGTCGCCCCGCCGCCCCACGCGCGCGGTCACTTCGACTCGGAGACTACTCCGCAGCCTTCGTGACGTTGTAGAGGATCGGCCAGCTGTCCCAGCCGTACTCGACGTCGTCGACCAGCGTCGAGAAGCCGGCGTTGAGCGAGCTGTACCACATCGGGATGACCGGAAGGTCCGCGAAGAGGACCTCCTGCGCCTGCTCGAAGTAGTCGTTCGCCTCCTCGAGCGTCGGCGCCGTCGCCCCGAGCGAGACGAGCTCGTCGTACTCCGGGTTCGAGTAGTCGCCGTCGTTCGAGCCGGCACCGGTGATGAACAGCGCGCCCAGGATGTTGTACGCGCCCGGGTAGTCGAACTGCCAGCCCGAGCGGGTCGCCGCGTTCAGCGTCCGCGCCGAGATGTCCGCGCGCAGGCCCGGGAAGTCGGGGTACGAGAGCCCCTCCGCCTCGATGCCGAGCACGTTCTTCAGCTGGTTCGCGGTCGCGGTGACCCACGGCTCGTGACCGCCGTCGGCGTTGTACGCGATCTGGAAGGTGCCGTCCCACGGCGAGATCGCGTCGGCCTGGGCCCAGAGGTCCTTGGCCTTCTCGGCGTCGAAGTGCGTGACCTCGGAGCCGGCGATCTGGTCGTTCCAGCCGGCGATGACCGGCGAGGTGAAGTCGACGGCCGGCGTGCGCGTGCCGTCGAAGATCACCTGGGTGATCTCCTCGCGGTCGATCGCGTACGAGATCGCCTGGCGGCGCAGCAGCCCCTCCTCGCCCGAGAAGTGCGGGAGGCGCGCCGGGATCGTCAGGCCCTGCCAGATCGCCACCGGCTGGTCGATCGCGCGGTCGCCGAGGTCGTCCTTGTAGGCGCCGAGCGAGCTCGGCGGCACCTGCTGGATGAGGTCGACGTTGTCGGAGAGCAGGTCGGTGTACGCCGCCTCCTGCGTCGCGTAGGCGCGGAGCTCGACGCCGCCGTTCTGCGGCTGACGGGGGCCGGTGTAGCTCTCGTTCGGCACCAGGTTGATCGCCTGGTCGTGCTCCCACGACTCGAACTTGTACGGGCCGTTGCCGACCGGGTTCTCACCGAAGGTCTCGGGGTCGTCGAAGAACACCTCGGGCAGCGGCGCGAAGACCGTGTAGCCGAGGCTCGTCGGGAAGTCCGACTGCGGGCTGGCGAGCTGGACGGTGAACGTCGTGTCGTCGACGACCTCGAGCGCGAGCGAGTCCTCGACCACGAGCGGGTTGTCGGGGTCGTCGCCGCCGTCGTTGTAGCCCTCGAAGTTCGCGAACCACCACTGGTTCTCGAAGCCCGGGTCGGAGGCGGCGTACTGCCAGGCGTCGACATAGGACTCGGCGGTCAGCGGGCTGCCGTCCGAGAACGTCTGGTCGGGGCGGAGCGTGATCGTCCAGAGCTGGTTGTCGTCGGACTCGATCGACTCCGCCGCGTCCATCGCGACGGCCCCGTCGGCCTCGTAGTAGACGGGCATCGCGAACAGGTTCTGGAGGGCGAGACCGCCGCCCACCTCGTTCGTGATCGCCGGGATCAGCGGGTGCTGGGGCTCGTTGCTCGCGAACGAGACGATGCCGCCCGAGGCCGAGGGCCCCGTGGTCTCATCGCCGGGATCGCCGGCCGCGCAGCCCGTGAGCGCGAGGACGCCGGCCGCGACGCCCGCGGCCAGTCCGAGCGCAAGGCGCTTCTGCTTCACTGTCGTACCTCCTGTGCAAGGGGTGAGGAGATCGGGATCGCCGATCGATCAACGATTGTCAACCCGGTATCGGCGCGGTGACGAATCGAAGGCCAAAACGTTACATCCGCGAAACTTGGCTTGTCAGAATCCTTCAAAGCTCCGGAAGCTGGTAGGGGGCCCACCCCCACATGTTCCACAGCGCCCCGAGGTCGCCGGGGGCCGGGTCCACATGATCGACCGTTCGGCGGAACCAGCCGACGAGTCGCTCCGGCGCGCCGCCCGCGCCGACCTCGCCGCGGTCGGCGCCGATCCTGGTGAGCGCGGTGCGCAGCTCCTCGCTCCACGCGACCTGGACCACGTCGAGCTCGCGGACCACGAGCGCCTGGACCGCGGCCGCGGCCGACGGCAGGGCGTGGAGCTCGACCCGCTCGTAGGACGGCCGGCGGGGGCCCGCATAGCCGGCGTTGACGACGAGCTCGACGAGGTCCGGGGCGGCGGAGTCGATCCGGTAGGGCCCGCTCGCCGGCGGCGGCGGCCCGTCGAGGGAGAACGCCGCGGACCAGGCCGCCGCGAGCTCCGCGAGGTCCGAGCCCTCCCCGGCCCGCGCGCCGTCGACCGCCGCGATCACCGCGTCCTTCGCGACCTCCGGGGTCCGGCTGTCGAACGCGCGCGCCGCGATGGCGTGCGCCGGCAGCGGCGCGCGGAACGCCGCCTCCCAGTCCTCGGGCGGGGAGGAGAACGCGATGGCGAGCGACTTCCGGTCCGGGCTCAGCGTCACCGAGGAGGCGCCCGCCGGCTGCTCGCGCACCGCCCAGTCGAGCAGCAGGTCGACGCCGTCGATGCCGACGCCGTCCGACCAGGCGAGTCCGTCGGCGACGGTGTAGCGCACCGTGAAGGGGTCCTCGCCGACCACCTCGATCGTGCCGAAGGAGGGGTCGGCGACCGAGCGTCCGTCCGCGTCCTGATAGGAGAAGCCGGCGAGCGTCGCGGCGGCGACCGCGAGGTCGGCGGCCGTCGCCTCGGGCGCCGCGGGGCCCGCGCCGGTGTACGGGACGTCGAGCCCGACGCCGACCACCGAGTCGTCGACGACCGTCGACTGGCCGCCCGCGCAGCCCGCGAGCGCGAGGGAGGACGCGACCGCGAGCGCGACGAGACCGCGGCGGCGAAGCATGCCCACCAACGTAGCGTTCTAGGCTCGACGCGTGGTTCGTGCCCCGATCGCCGCCGAAGGGCGCCGCCGCATCACCGCCGAGATCCTCATCGTCCTCGGCCTCTCGCTCGGCCAGTCGGCCGTCTACTCGATCGTCGCGATCGTCAACCGCTCGACGCGCGAGCAGCCGCTCTCGCAGCAGACGGCGACGCTGAACACGACGCTCGACAGCCGCGAGGTCTTCGACCTCATCTATCAGCTGCTCGACATCGCGTTCGCGCTCGTGCCGGTCGTGCTGGTGTGCTGGCTGCTCTGGTCCGCGACGCGGCCGCGGCTCGGACGCCTCGGCGTCGACCTGACCCGGCCCGCGCGCGACCTCGGCTGGGGCGCGCTCCTCGCGCTCGTCATCGGCGGCGGCGGGATCGTCGTGTACCTGACGGGCCGCGCGCTCGGCGTCACCGTCGCCGTGAACCCCGCGGGCCTCACCGAGCACTGGTGGACGATCCCGGTGCTGCTGCTCTCCGCCGCGCGGGCGGCGCTGCAGGAGGAGTTCATCGTCGTCGGGTACCTGTTCGCCCGGCTCCGCGACCTCGGCTGGCGCACCTGGCCGATCATCCTCGTCTCGGCCGTGCTCCGCGGCACGTACCACCTGTACCAGGGGTGGGGCTCCTTCGTCGGGAACGTCCTGATGGGGCTCGCCTTCGGGTGGATCTACGCGCGCTGGGGCCGGCTGCTGCCGCTCGTCGTCGCGCACTTCCTCATCGACGCCGTGATCTTCGTCGGCTATCCCTTCGTCGCCACCTGGCCCCTCCTCTCCTGACCGACTCCGTTTTCAGGATCACAGCGGTTCCAGCCCTCCTGGGAGCCGTGGCTGCCGCCAGATCCTGAAAAGGGAGGGAATCAGGCAGCGAGCGCGGCGCCGCGGTGCCGATTCGAGCGGACGAACGCGAGCAGCGCACGCTCGATCCGGGGCCAGTCCTCCATGACCTGCCGGTAGCTGACCCGGACGACGATGAAGCCTTGCGCGATGAGCGCCAGATCCCGCGCCCGATCGCGCTCGAACGCCTCCCGGTCGCCGTGGAAGGCGTAGCCGTCGACCTCGAGCACGAGCCGATCGCCGATGAGGAAGTCCACTCTCCCGATGTCGCCGATGCGGACTTGGCTGCGGAAGCCGATCTGCAGGCCGCGCAGGCGCAGGCGCACCACCGACTCGAGCCCAGACTCGCTGCTCACGTCGACAAGCCTCAGCAGAGAGTCCTTGACCCCGGCGGCGAGCAGACCGTCGCGCGTCGCCTTGCCGGAGCGCAGCGCGGAGTCGAGCGCCGCGACCGTCGCGGCGCGGCCCGCGCAGTCCTGCATGCGCACCAGCGCCTCCTCGATGGAGTCCCTCGCCTCCGCGGTGGCGCCGGCGCGCGGGCGCCAGTGCAGGACGACGCCGTGCGGGTCGCTGCCTCGCGGCACCCTGCGGCTCCGGGCCGATCGGAGCCGAGACGCGTTCCGCGCCACCGACACATGCACGATCCCCTGCGTCGGCGGCGTCCACACCTCGGCGGCCTGCAGCAGGGACACGCAGCTCAGCGCGCCGCCGACCCGGACGGCGATGACCGCCGCCCGTTCCGCGCCCGGCAGCGCATACCACGCGCGTCGGACCCGAAGGATGCGCCGCTCGTGGACCGCGCGTCCGAGTTCGTAGGAGGTGATCCCCCCGTGCAGGATCTGACTGCGGCTGGCGACTCCGCCCAGCCGTCCGAGCAGTGCGACGACGTCCATGACGCACATAGTGGCGAGCGCGCCGACCCCGTGGCGCCGACTTCTCGAATCTGTGGACAACTCGCCTCCGTTTTCAGGATCACAGCGCATCCGACCCCCGTGGTGGGCCTGGATCGGCTGTGATCCTGAAAACGGAGGGGGTCAGCGGGGTCTGCGGGCGGTGCCGTAGGCCATGTAGTGCCAGGACGCCGGGAGCGCGCGGTCGAGGAGGGCCTGGTCGACGCGCGCGAGGCGGTCGCGGGCGCGCTCGTTCGGGCCGAGCACCGCGAGCACGCCGCCGGCGTGGAGCTCGACCGCCTCGAACCGCGCCGTCAGCAGCTCGCGCAGCCGGGGCAGCGTCAGGTACTGCCAGGTCCGCGCCCGACGGATCCGGTACGCGATCCCGCGCGCCGCGCGATGCAGCCAATTGCCGCGCAGGTTCTCCGCCCACAGCACGAGCCCGCCGGGGCGCAGCGCCGCGCGGACCTCGTCGAGCGCCCGCGCGGGCAGCGCGGGGTCGGCGCTGCCCAGGCCGCCGAGCACCGACTTGAACACGACGACGTCGAACGCCTCCCGATACGGCAGGCCCGCGACGAGATCGAGGTCGCGGTACTCGATGCGGTCCGCGAGGCCGTAGCGCTCGTGGAGCGGACGCGCGAGCCGCTCCGTCTCGCCGAGGTTGGACGTCACCACGCGGTGGCCGCGGGCGGCGAGCCAGAGCGAGGGCCCGCCGGGGCCAGCGCCGACCTCGAGCACGTCGAGCGGGCCGGGCGGCATCGTCTCGAGCGCGCGCTCCCAGGCGGCGACGGCCCGCCCCCAGGTGCGCACGTCCCAGCCGACGACGTCCTGGAGCGGGACGACCGGCTGACCGGACCGTCCGTGCGTCATTCGATCGCGAGCACTTCCGCCGACCACGGGCAGTACCAGTCGCTCGTCAGGGTGCCGTCCTCGACGTACTCCGGCAGGCCGTCGCACACCTCCGTCGCCATGTCCGCCCACTCCAGCGAGGCGGGATCGATGTGCCAGGACCACGGCGCGTTCGGGCCCGGGTCGTCCCGGACGATGCGGCCGTTCGGGATCATCGGCGGGATCTCGCCCGCGAGGATCTGCTGCGCCGTCTCGAGCGCCGCCGCGTTCGCCAGCTCGATCCGGTAGGTCTCGTCGACGACCCGGATGGTCGCGATGGGGTGCGCCGCGGGCACGGAGGAGAGCACGCCGGCGGTCACGAAGACGCCGACCGCGACGAGGCCCGAGACCCCCGCGGCGATGCGGCCGCCCCGGCCCGTGACCATCGTGCTCACCCGGCGACGAGCCGATTGGTGATCGTGCCGATGCCGTCGACCGTCACGGCGACCGTGTCGCCGGGGGCCATGAACTCCGGCGGCGTCTTCACGTGGCCGACCCCGCCCGGCGTGCCGGTCAGGATGAGGTCGCCGGGGCGCAGCGTCGTCATCGTCGAGATGTACTCGACGAGCGCCGCGGGGCCGAAGACGAGGTCGTGGATCTCGCCCTCCTGCTTGACGTCTCCGTTCACGGCCGTCGTGATCCGCGCCTGGAACGGGATCTCGTCCGGCGTCGCGAGCACCGGCCCGACCGGGGTCGACGCCTCCCAGTTCTTGCCCTGGTCCCACTGCGTCGTGCGGTACTGCCAGTCCCGCATCGAGATGTCGTTCGCGATCGAGTACCCGGCGATCGCGTGCTCGGCGTCGGCGCCGCGCGCCCGGCGGACCTGCCGGCCGATGACGATGACGAGCTCGCCCTCCCAGTCGACGTCCGTCGTGTCCCCGGTCGGGACGACGATGTCGTCGTTCGCCCCGATCAGGGTGTCCGGGAACTTGCTGAACAGGGTCGGGTGCTCGGGGAAGTCGCGCTTCGTCTCGAGGATGTGCGCGCGGTAGTTGAGGCCGACGCAGACGATCTTGCCGGGGCGCGGCACGAGCGGCGCGTAGTCGAGGCCCGCGGTCGCGTGCGTCGCACCGGTCGCGGCGGCGGCCCCCTCGACGCCGATCGTGGCGAGGAGCTCGCCGACGTCGGCGACCCCCGGGATCTCGGTCGCGGTGTCCCCGTCGACGCGAACGGCGACGGTGCCGGTCGAGGTGCGGATGGTGGCGAGTCTCATGCCGTCAGCCTACGGCTCGGCGGCGCGGCCGCCGCGCCGCGATACTGGGTCGGTGGGTCGGGAGGACGCGGTGGCGCGAGTGCTCGAGGCGCTCGACACGGCGGGCGGCTCGGGTCCGCGGATCGTCGGCATCGACGGGCCCGCCGGCTCCGGCAAGTCGACGCTCGCCGCGGCGATCTCGGAAGCCACCGACGCCGCGGTCGTCGGCGTCGACGACTTCGTCGGCTGGACGGACCTCGACCCGGACGGGCGGACCTGGTGGCCGCGGCTCGAGGCGGAGGTGCTCGCGCCGTTCCTCGCCGGCCGGGACTCGGCGTACCGGCGCCGCGACTGGCACGGCGACCCGGAGGGGCTCGGCCTGCTCCCCGATCCGGTGCCGCTGCCGGCCGCGCCGCTGCTGGTCCTCGAGGGCGTGAGCGTCACCCGGCGGGCGGTCGCGGGGCGGCTCGAGGTGCGGGTCTGGCTCGAGGCGCCCGAGGCGGTGCGGCTGGAACGCGGGCTCGCCCGGGACGGCGAGGCGGAGCGCGGCCACTGGCTGCGCTGGCAGGCGCTCGAGCGCGAGTTCTTCGCGCGCGACGGGACCCGCGAGCGCGCCGACGTCGTGCTGGCGACGGGCTGAGAGAATCGGGGGATGCGAGCACTCGACGGCGGCGCGACCCTGCGCGAGGCCCGGCCGGAGGACGTCCCCGGCGTCTTCGCGCGGATCGTCGACCTCGCCGTCTACGAGCGCGAGCCGGACGCCGTCACCGGCACGGAGCCGATGCTCCGCGAGGCGCTCTTCGGCCCGGAGCCGCGCGTGCACTGCCACGTCGTCGAGCGCGGCGGCGAGATCCTCGGCATCGCGATCTGGTTCCTCAGCTACTCGACCTGGACCGGCACGCACGGCATCCACCTCGAGGACCTGTTCGTCGCGCCGGCGGAGCGCCGGCACGGCTACGGCCGGGCGCTCCTGCGCGAGCTCGCGGCGATCTGCGTCGACCGCGGCTACGCCCGGCTCGAATGGGCGGTGCTCGACTGGAACGAGCCCTCCATCGCGTTCTACCGCTCGCTCGGCGCCGAGCCGCTCGACGAGTGGACGACGTACCGGCTCACGGGCGGAGCGCTCGAGGCGCTCGGGCGGCGGGGCTGAGGTGGACGCCCGTGGCGTCGCCGTCGTCCAGCGGGTGGAGAACGCGGCCGTCGCGGCCGCGATCCTGCTCGCGGTCGTCGCGCTCGGCTGGCCCTGGTGGGTGCTGCTCGCGGCGTTCCTCGTCTTCGACCTCTCCGCCCTCGGCTACGCGGCCGGACCGCGCCCCGGCGCGTTCTGGTACAACGCGGTCCACAACTACGCGGCGCCCGCCGCCATCGCGCTCGCCTGGACGGTCGCCCGCCTCGCGGGAGCGGACCTGTGGTGGCTCGGCCTCCTCGCGGCGTGCTGGGCGTTCCACGTCGCGGCCGACCGCGCGCTCGGCTACGGGCTGAAGCTCGCCGAGTTCACGCAGACCCACCTCGGACCGATCGGCCGCGCGCGGGCGAAGTAGCGCGCGCCCGGCGGCCGGGCGCCGCACTCACCAGCCGAGGCCGGTCGCGGCGAACTCGTCGAGGCGCGCGCGGATGAGGCGCTTGCAGAGCTCGACCGGCAGCTCGCGGTCGTACGGGATCTTGACGAAGCCCTCGCCCGCGACGTAGCCGGCCGCCTCGACCTCGGCGATGTGATCGCCGAAGAAGCGGGTGGGGAACCGCAGCGAGCAGTGCTGCTTGTACGCCTGCAGGATCCACTGCCGCTTGCCGTCGAGCAGGTAGGCGGGGAGGTTCCAGTGCAGCGCCTCCTCGAGGCGGCGGTCCGCCTGCAGGCTCAGCTCGCGCAGCGCCTCGAGATGCGGGCGCTGATAGTCCTCGAGCTGCGCGAAGAAGTCGTCGACGTCGACGCGACGCGGATTGGCCATGCGCCGAGCCTAGGGTGTGTCTCCTGCTCCCGCACGCGCTGCGGCGGGTCGGTGCGGCACGCTCGCGGCGTTGTCATCGTCGCCGATAGCGCTGCTATCGGCTCCTCTTCCGCCTGGCGATCGCACCACCCCGACCCGTCCTCGCTCGCGCACGGGAGCAGGAGACACACCCTGGGTCGGCGGGCAGGGGCGCTGCTACTTGACGATCCGGGAGAGCACGCGGTCGGCGAGCGGGCGGCCGTCGGTCTGACAGGTCGGGCAGTACTGGAACGAGGAGTCGCTGAACTTGACCGAGCGGATCGTGTCACCGCAGACGGGGCACGACTCGCCGTCGCGCCGGTGCACCCGCATCGAGGTGCGCTTCGCGTCCTTGAGCTCGGCGGGCGGGCGACCGGAGGCCTCCTCGATCGCGGTGCCGAGCGTGGTCCGCATCGCCTCGTAGAGGTCGACGAGGTCGTGCGGGGCGATGCTCGCCGCGAGCGCGTAGGGCGACATCCGCGCCGCGTGGAGGACCTCGTCTGAGAGATTCGCCTAGTCCCGATTCCTAGTCGTTCAGATGCGACTCAATCTCGATTCGCTCCTCGCTATCGACCGGGTTGATCGTGATCCGGTCGATGAAGTGCTTTAGTGCTGCACGGCGTTTCCCAATGTCGAATCGCTCCCAGCCATCGAGTATCCCAATGAGCATCGGCACGGGGTCGGCTGGGCGACTCTCCACGCGTTGCCGCTCGAGCTCCAGTGCCGCGACTTCAGTGGTGAGCCGGTCGCGGAGGCGCTCGTAGGAGGCATGCGGAATCGTCTCCTTGATGAGGCGCATGCCGGCGACGTCGAGCTGCTCCGTAAGCTCGTCGATCCTTGCCTGAAGTGCGCGCGCCCGGTCAACGACCGGTACCGGTCGCTTGGGGATCCGTTTGGCCGCGGCTTCGAGTTTGTCCCGCTTCGAATGCAGCCAGGCAACGACGTGTTCTTCGAGGACCTTGCCGCTGATGTTTCCTCCGGCGTGGGCGCGGGTCTTAACGACGGCGTGGCACTTGTAGATCCGGTTCAGGCGGCCGTGGCTCGCAGCGGAGTTGCTGTACATCGGGGAGCCGCACCAGCAGTACAGGATTGAGCTGCCGCTGAGGAGACCTCGGGTGCTCTCGGCGCGTGGTGCTCTGCGGCGGGGCGCGCGGGCGGCGACGTAAGCGTCCCATTCGTTCGGGCTGATGATGGGTTCGTGAGCCCCCGGGAGGTACTCGCCGCGGAACTTGATCAGGCCAGCGCCGAACCCGCTGTCGAGGTTGTTGGTGACGTAGTACGGCTCGATGGGGTTGCCGGGCGCGACTCGGCGAGTCGTCGGGATCCGTCTGGCGGTGAGGTCGGCAGCTAGGGATCTGGCGGACTCCCCTGCCGTGTACCGACGGTAGAGCTCGTAGAGGATTGCTCCGGTGACGGGGTCGGGGGCGTATCCCGACGGGTGGTCGGTCTCGCGCGTGTATCCGAATCGTGCTTTGTGGTTGTAGACGAGGCCGTGGCGGACGCGGCGTTCCAACGTCTCTTTCCAAGTCGCGCCGATGTTCTCCGCCTCGAATGCAGCGAACTCGGCGAGCATTCCCCGGGCGAGCCGGCCTGGCGGGCTCGGGTCGTTGACTTCGGTCGCGGAAAGTATCTGTCCGCCTGCCGATTCGACGCGGTCGAGGGCGACTGCCCACTTGACGCGGTTGCGTGCGGTGCGGGAGAACTTCCATCCGACGATCGCGTCGGCCTCCCCCGCCTCGACTCGCTCGATGATCGAGTCGAGACGAGTCCACCATTCCGACCGCTTGCGGGATCCGGACTGGTCGATCCCTTCGACCCAGTCGATGATCGTGATGTTCTCGCGTGCCGCGAACTGCTCGATCGCGTATCGCTGATTCTCCGGCGAGATCATGCCGTCGCGCTCCATTGAGACGCGGACGATTGCGATCGCTCGTCTTCGCCGCGGTATCTCCGCGAGCGGTCGGGTCTGCATGCGATTCACGGTATTAGCGCGCGAGTTCGAAGACGCCGTCGAGGCCCCGGTCCGGGTGGTACGACCAGGAGAAGCTGATCCCGTCCCACGATTCGGTCTGGCGCCCGTCGAGCGACGTCGTCTGGCCGACGTGGCTGTTGACGCTCGACGGCATGTCCAGTGCGTGCGCGAGGCACTCGTATCGCAGGTATTCCGCGCCGGTGGTGTCTTCATCGCCCTTCATGTCGAAGACGATCGTTCGCCCTCCGTCGCCGAGTTCAACGCCGTCGTGCGCACCCCCGCATTCTTCGAACGCCGCTGCGAGCCGGCCGTCTTGCTGTCCGGTGCTGACGAGCGCGGTGATGCCGAGAGTGGCTCCCACGCCGAGGACCAGCCCGACTATGCCGCCCGCCGTCCAGGGCACCCAAGCCTGCGAGGATCGCCGGCTCGACGGTGGCGCCGGCGGGGCCGGTTGCTCGATCACCGGCGGGGCTGTGTTCTGCGGTTCGGACATGAGTTGTTCCCCCTTCGGTTAGGAAGCCTTGTAGTCGGTGAGTGCACGGGTGAGGAGGTCGGCGGATACGCCGAGCTCGTGACACCACTGCGCGGGATCATCGGAGAAGAGCGACGCTCGCTCGAGATTCGGTCGCGGGATGAGCTTGCGGACCGCCCACCGGTCTGCCGCAATCTCGAACTTCGGGCGGTCGTCGCGGTGGCCGAGGCACACGTGCCCGAGCTCGTGGGTGAGCGTTGATCGCTCATCGAGTCGGCGCATCCCGGCCTTCAAGATGATCGTGCGGTAGTCCGGAAGCCACAGCCCGCGGGCGCTTCGCAGTGACTGGTACTCGACCCTGATGCCGAGTCGCTCGGCATGCGCGAACGGGTCATACTTCGTCTCCAAGCTCTTCATCGAACTCCCCCCGGAGTTGGATCTTCTCGGTGTCGGCGGCGTGAGCAACGCTGCCCTCGTCACCTTTGCGTACACGTGCATCATCGATCGAACGGACGACATCGTCGACGGGCCGTTCGAGCGTGGGCGATTCGCCCTCCTCGATCCTGCGCACGATCTCGCGAGCGATCGTCAGATCGTCGAAGTCGCGGACCTGCATTGCGGCAGGAGCCCCCGCCTCGCGATTGATCTCCTCCTGGGTCAAGTAGCCGGCCGCGAATAGCGCGTACACGGGGCTCTCGCCGTATGACCGCGCGAGCGTGATCACTTGAACTGGGGAAGGGAACTGGGTGCCGTCCGCCCAGCGACTCACGGAGGAGGCTGAGACGCCAGCTCGCTCCGCTACCCGCTTGTCGAGGTCTGAGCCGCGAATGCCAGCCAAGTACTCGCTCCATGAAGTGAGGTTCACGAGTCGAGGCTACCCCGCGGCTTGCATCCATGCAATACCTATTGTGCAATCCAACTTGCAGTCGTACAGTTGTGGTCATGCAAGCCAAGGTGGGCGCGTACAACCCGACTCTCATCCTCGACCGCGTCGAGCTCGACAAGCTCCACGATCTGACCGAGAAGGCGCTCGCGTCGCGAATCGGCGTCGACGAGTCGACGCTCTGGCGCGTGTCGAGCGGCGAGAGCGCTCCGTCAGCCGCATTCATCGCGAAGGTCAAGATCGCGTTCCCGCAGGCGAACCTCAATCGAGTGTTCGCCGTCGCGAACAAGGCGAAGGCGGCGGCGTGATGGAGCCCCGCGAACTCACCCCCGACGAGCGCCTCGTTGCCGGGGTGCGCATCTTGGTCGAGGCCGCCGAGGAACTCGCTCGCCAGGACGCCGAATCTGGGCAGGTGGCGGCGTGATCCGCGCCGTTGGGCGACGTCGTGCCCGGAGATCGGGGTGACAGCGATCACGGCCCCCAGCGAGCGGCGGAACCACGAGCGCCGAGTCCCCCACCAGCAGGACAGCCTCTTCACTGAGGCGTCGATGATCCTCAGCGCGGTCGGGATCGATCGTTCGGCGTCGTGGCTGACGCGCACGATCCATGACTTCCGCCGTTCCGCGATCGAGGGCATGCCGTTCGGCGTGTACCTCGTCGCCCGTGTCGGGCTGAACGAACAGCAGCGTCGGGCGATCGCTGAGCGCGCGGACCTGCGCTACATCCTCTCGTACGCCGACCCGACCGGGGAGACCGCCGTACGCAATCTCATGCGACGGGGGGGGGTGTCCGGTGAAGGGGCTGGACCTCATGCGCGCTGAGTTGACGCCGCTCGGGTACTCGGAGCGGGCGGGCAAGGGCCACGTCGTGATCTTCCAGCGCGGGGACCACATGCTCCGTTGTTCGGCGACGGGCGGCGATCACACCGTCCTCCACCTGATCCGCGAGGCAAAGCGGCGCTGTGGGATCAAGGAGGACACGGGCAAGCGGAAGGGCTCGAAGGCGCCGAAGCGTAACGCGGCGGCCGAGCGTGAGCGGATTGCTCACGACAAGGCGATCGAACGCATTCTCACGGAGCGTGAGCAGGCGGAGGCGGAGCGTGTGGAAGACGTGCGTCTCCGCAAGTTCGAGGCCCGCGTCATGGAGTCAGAGACTCAGCGTCGCCGCTGGGAACGGATGATGACGGAAGTGCCGGCGTCGCGTGAGCACTCCGGTGAGGGACGAGCGAGGCACCGCTCATGACTGTCCCGCTCCGCACGGACCCGTCCCCGTCCGAGGCGGTTGCATCGTGACGCTCTTGCCGCTGTCCTTCGACGCCGCGCGTCACTGCTACACCTGCGGCGCCGAGGCCGTCGTGACCGTCCTGTCGTCGCGTGACTACGCCCAGCAGGTGTGGGAATGCGAGAACGGGCACGAGCACGTCGACCACCTGAACTTCCACTCGTCCGACGCACCCGAAGCGTCGGCACCGTCCGGGGGCCTGCTGAACGACAGCTCGGTCTCGAACGAAAATCGTTCCCCCGCCCTTCGCCCGGACGTCCCCACCATGAGAGCGGTCGCGTGATGACCGCGACCGTGAGCACCCTGCACACGACCGGGTACCTGGTCGGCCCCGGCCACCCCGCCCCGGCGAGGCTCCGTCCCGGCTGGATCGAGCTGATGCGCACGTTCGACACCGGTCCGGATGCGGACGACTTCGACTTCGAGTTCGTCATCGCCCCACTCCACGGGGAGACCGAGACCGCGTTCGTCGTCGAGGTGCACGGCGAGACCGTGAACTACGTCAAGGACCACGGCTGGCGGGTGAGCCGACGTGGATAGCTTCCAGATCCTCGGCATCGTCCTGGTGACCCTGGCCGTCCTGACTTCCCCGTGGTGGGTGCGTCATGGCCGGTGAACTGCGCGAGGTCCGCGACGCGCTCGACGCGCTCCCGGCGTTCGAGTCGGCGCGGGCGGCGACGGACCTGATCCGCAAGGCGGGACTGTCCCGCCTGAACCTCGTGGATTATCTGGCGCAGGCCGGCTACGAAGGGCCGGCGCTCGCCCGGGCGATCGGACCCTTCGGTGTTGCGGTGAAGCACGCGTACGTCACCCGGCACGGCTTCGGCCCGATCCAGGCGCTCGACCTCATCCGCGGCGAGTACACCCCGGTCGCGTTCTACTTCGAGTCCGACCGTGACCTCGTCGACGCCGTCTACGCGGCGTGGGAGTCCCCCACCAAGCTCCGCCCCGACGTGACGCCCAACACGGTGCTGGACGACCTCGCCGAGTTGAAGCGCATCCTCGCGCTCGCGGCCACCCAACTCGACCAAGTCGAGACAACGATCCGCAGCGAGCTCGGAGTCGCCCTGTGACCGCGCGGCTCCGCATCACGATCTGCCTGCTCGCGTACTCCGCGGCGGGCCTCCTGACCATCGTCATCTTCCACTGACCACGACAGAAAGCAAGGGGAACAGCATGACCAAGACCTTCACGGTCGCCGGGTACAAGGGGGTGCGCGAAATCACCCTCACCCCGAGCGGATCCCTCGTCGTCATCGCCGGAGCCAACGGCGCCGGCAAGTCCAGCTTCATCGACGCGTTCGTGGAGCTGTTCGACCCGAAGGGCACCCGGCTCACGCCGATGCCGATCCGCGAGGGCGAGTCGGAGGCCCGGGCGGAGTTCACGGACACCGACCTCGGCGCGCGGATCGTCCGCACCTGGAAGCAGAACGACGCCGGCAAGCTCGAGGTGTTCGCACTGGACGGCGCGAAGTACTCCAAGCCGTCCGACATGGTCGCCTCGCTCACGGGCGGCCTGATATTCGACCCGGTCGCGTTCCTGAACCTCGACGAGCGCAAGCAGCGCGACGCGCTCCTGGCGAAGGTCGACCTCCCGTTCGACCTCGACGAGCTCGAGCGGGAGAAGGCCGGCGCGGAGGCGCGTCGTCTCGACCAGGGCCGTGAGGTGAAGCGGCTGCAGGGGGCGCTCGCGGTCCTGCCGAAGCCGGCGCCTGACACTCCCGACGAGGAGGTGTCGGCGCAGTCGATCATCGACGAGCTGCGCGCGGCGGAGGATCACAACCGGAGCATCGAGACGTCGCAGGCCCACGTGAACCTCCTGACCGGTCGCGTCGCCGAGCTCGAGCGTGAGCTCGAGACGGCGCGGGAGAGTCTCGCCGCGGCGCAGCGCGGCGCTGCCGAGACGCCGATCGACGTGGACGGGATCCGCGCGCGCCTCGCGTCGGTCGAGGACACGAACGCGGCCGTCCGGTCGGCTCGCGAGTACGGGAAGGTCGCTGACGCGCTCGCGGCCGCAGAGCAGGCGCACGCGGCGGCGCAGGCCGAGCTCGACGCGGTCGACCAGCGGAAGCGTGCCGGTCTCGCCGAGGCCGTGTTCCCGGTTCCGGGCCTGTCGGTGGATGACACCGGGATCACGTTCAACGGGGTCCCGTTCAGCCAGGTGAACACCGCGGCGAGGAAGCAGGTCGCGTTCGCGATCGCGACGGCCGGCGACCCGAAGCTCAAGCTCGTCATCGTCAAGGACGGGGACCTCCTCGACGCGGACTCGCTCGACGCGATCCGGGCGCTCGCGGACGACCGGGACTACACGGTCCTGGTGGAGCGTGATCGGGACGAGTCCCGGCAGATCGGTTTCACCATCGTCGACGGTGTCCTCGCCGAGGCCGTGTCCGCATGAAGCGCGAGTTCACCGCGTCGAACGGCTACGTGGTCCGATACGACCCGACGGCAGGACTCGGACGGCTGACGGTGCACTTCCCGAGCGGACACAACGTCCTTGACGGTCACGACTACTGCACGAACGACGAGCTCGCCGCTCTCCGCGAGTTCTTTCAGCACGAGCGCGACGAAGAACTGGGGCGGTGGCGGTGGCCGGAGAACCCGGACATCATCGTTGTCCTCAAGCAGGCGAAGTCGATCCCTCGTCGCGTCGTGATGGTCATGCAGGAATCGACCTGCATCGTCGTCTGGCGCGACGAGGCTCAAGAGTCGGGTTCCGGCCGGGCTGAGTTGGATGCCGCCGCACGCGCCTACTTCGCTGCCCACCCCGAGCCGAAGCCGTGGACCAACCCCAAGCCGGGCGAGCTGTGGGAACTGACCGTCGGCGGCATCACCGACGAGTATGTCGCCGTCAAGTGCCGGGAGGGAGTCAACGGCATCCGGACGATGTTCCTGCCGACGAAGAACCTCGGCGCGATAAAGCTCGGGCCAGAAGCCACGCTCATCACCGACGGCCGCCGCATCTACCCGGAGGCGGACCAGTGAGCACCCCCGAGATCATCGAGTCGCTCGAGCCCGGCCAGGTGTTCGTGTTCGGCAGCAACGCGCAGGGTCTCCACGCTGGCGGTGCAGCCCGAGTCGCGCACGAGAAGTTCGGCGCCATCTGGGGTGAAGGCGAAGGCCTCCACGGTGACTCCTACGCCCTCCCCACGATGGAAGGCCCGGACGCGTTCCGCCGCGCCGTCGCCCGGTTCCTCAGGTACGCCGCCACCCGCCCTGACCTGACGTTCCTCGTCACCCCCGTCGGCTGCGGTATCGCCGGCTACTCCCCCAACCATGTCGCGCCGTGGTTCCGCGGTGCCCCATCCAACGTCACACTGCCCGCCGTCTTCGAAACGGCCCTCAAGGAAGGCGCTCACGAATGAGCGAGAACAAGACCGGCCCCTTGGCCGCGTTCAAGGGGTTCACGAAGGACCTCACGTGCCGCGGGTTCAAGTACGAACTCGACCAGACCTACGAGCAGGCTGAACCCGCGCGATTGTGCAGTTCGGGCTTCCACGCGGTCACGTGGCCGCTGGACGCGTTCAGCTACTACCCGCCGGGCGAATCCGTGTACCACGAGGTGCAGCTCGAGGGTGTCGACCCGAAGCGGCAGGGTGACTCGAAGGTCGCTGGCCGCAAGATCACCGTCGGCGCGGCGGTCAGCATTCCGGGGATCGTGAAGGCCCACATCGAGCTCGTGCTGTCGCAGACGCTCAAGAAGGGCTCGAAGCATGTCGAGGACGACCGCTCGGCTTCCTCTGCGACCGGGTACCGCTCGGCTTCCTCTGCGACCGGGGACCGCTCGGCTTCCTCTGCGACCGGGTACCGCTCGGCTTCCTCTGCGACCGGGTACCAGTCGGCTTCCTCTGCGACCGGGGACCGCTCGGCTTCCTCTGCGACCGGGTACCAGTCGGCTTCCTCTGCGACCGGGGACCGCTCGGCTTCCTCTGCGACCGGGTACCGCTCGGCTTCCTCTGCGACCGGGTACCGCTCGGCTTCCTCTGCGACCGGGGACCGCTCGGCTTCGCTGAACACCGGCAACTTCGGGACCAGCCGCGTCAGTCGGAGCGATGGGGACGGCCCCGAGGCCGTCGCCATCGCGACGGGGTACAAGGGGTCCGCGGCCGGTTCCGAGGGCGACTGGCTCGTGCTGACTGAGCGCGACGACAACGCCCGGATCGTCGGAATGAAGACGGTGCGCGTGGACGGGAAGCGAGTCAAGGCGGACGTCTTCTACGAGTTGATCGACGGCAAGGTCACGGAGGTCAAGTGATGGGCGATGTGGGTGAGCCGCTGCGTCATATCGAGTTGGAGCCGATTGAGACGCCGTTGACGGTGCCGGCTGAGCCGGTGACGGTGCCGGAGCCTGAGGTGGTGCCGGCATGAGCGCGGCGGAGTTCTCGGGTCGGGAGTTTTCGGCTGGTGTGGTGACCGGGGTGCGGTCGTTCAGTGTGGATCGCCTTGGGCGCTTGACCGGGGTGAGGTACCCGCAGGTGTGGGTGCCGGACGAGAACGTGGCGGAGTGTCGCCGCGTCGCCGTTGACCGTGCGTTGATCGGGAATCTGGCCGACGCGTACCTCATTTCTATGCTCGGAGGGGGCCCGGTTCCTTCGATCCCTGGGAGGTACAGGCGCGATCTTCTGGCTTCGCCGGATGGTCCTCATGATCTGGCGTCGTGCGATCACGGGTTCTACGCCTACTTCGATGGGTCGGACGACTACCGCGAGGACTTGACCGTGTCGGCGGTCGTGCAGGGCTATGGGGAGGTCCTGATCGGGACGCGGGGGTTCCGTGCGATGAAGGCGCGGATCGTCGCGTTGACGCTCCGCGTCGGCGAGGAGCACCTGTCGGTGGCTTCGGCGCGTCGGGTGAAGCGGAACTACCCGGACGTGCCGGTGTTCTCGGATTTCGAGCGGATGGTCACGGAGTTCCCGCCGGACTTCGGGCTTGAGCTGTCGCCGGCGACGGACGCCGAGTTTTGGACGAGGGAGCTGTGATGGAGGGCCGTCAGGTGGCCGTGGCCGTGCCGGCGCGTAGGGAGCGTCGCCGTGCGCTCGCCGCGGTTGAGCAGAAGCGTCGGCGTCATGGTCTGGATGCGCGTCAGTGGTTCGGGTTTCTGGCGCCGCGTCTGTACGCGGTGGATCGGGAGTCGGGTGCGCGGGTTCGGACTGGGTTCCGGAACGTGATCGAGGACGGTGAGCACCGGTGAGTCATGTGGGGCCTCCGAAGGCGCCGATGCCGAAGTTCCTCGTGATGCTGTGCGTGGTCGCGGCGACCTTGGTGATCCTCACCGCGCTGGTCGTGGTCGACGTGGCGGTCGGGGAGATCCGGTGAGCCGCCTGTCTCGGTTCGTGGGCCGCGTCGGGGACGGGCTCATCCGCCTGGGTCTGCGGCTGACGGGGTACAAGTACGCGAAGCTCATCAACCATCGGTCGCGTCGGGACCGGTTCGTCGGACGGACGAAGCGATGACCGCCGATCTGCTTCGCCGTGCAATCGACAAGCTCGAGGGGCTGCGGGATGACGCTCGCGCGTTCGACTGGCGCGGCTACGAGCGCCGCGACGGAGTCGCGTTCGGCGTCGACGAGCATCTGATCGGCGAGTGGGACGGCGACATGCAGGTGGAGGTCGTTCTCGCCACGCATCGCCGCGAGCTTCGCGATCTGGTGCTCGGTCTCCACGCGACCATCGACGCGCAGCTCGCGATACTCCGCAACGAGTGGGAGTTCCTCACCACCCCATTCGTGACTGGCCTCGAAGTCATACCCGACGAGCATGTGATCGCGCTTGCCCGCTCGATCCTTGGGGAGGAGTCGTGAGCGCGCTCGAGGTCCTTGGCCGGACCCTCGCGGACATGTCGGATGAGGCGGCGTGGCAGGCGGCGCACGCGGACGTGATCGGGTCGTACCAGGCGGGTGCGTTCGCGAAGCCGGAGTCGGTGGAGACGTACCTTCGGCAGATCATCTCGTCCCACGACTGGGACGGGAACGCTTCGACCGAATCTGGTCGGCGATGGGAGCCGCTCCTGCTGGCCTGGGCCGGCGCCGAGCCGAACTCGCTGCTGATCCACCACCCTGACGAGCATCAGTTCGCCGCGACCGTCGACGGCACGACCTCGCAGGGCGCCTCGTTCGGGATCGTCGAGACGAAGTCGAAGCACAACAAAGTCGTTGCCGGGCCGACGCCGCGCGAAATCCGTCAGATGGCGTGGCAGCTCTTCTGCATCCCGGAGGCGGTCGAGGTGCGGTACGTGTGGGGCGAGCTGATCCGGGATCCGCTCGAGGGGTGGCGTCTGCGTCGCGATCCGCTGACCCTCGTCTACCCGCGCGACCACCCGCTGATGGTGGCCGCGCTCGCGCTCATCGTGCCGATCGCGCACGACGTCCTCGCGGCCCTTCGACGGGTCCGCGCTATCGAAGATGGAGCCTTCCTGTGAGCACTGACGTCGTCGCCTACTCGTCGGCATCGCTGAACGACCGCATCCACTACGCGAACACGCTCGCCGCGGCGGGACAGCTCATCCCCAAGGGGCTGATGGACCCGAAGACGGGCCAGCCGTCGGCGCCGAAGATCCTGCTCGTCATGGAGACCGGGGCGATGCTTGGCCTGCACCCGATGGCCGCGTTGCAGTCGATCGACGTGGTCGAGGGCCGCGCGACGCTTTCGGCCCGCCTCATCGCCGCGTTGATCCGCAAGGCGGGCAACCGTCTGGAGATCAAGAAGTCTGGGTCGATCCCCACCGGGGACTACTCGGTGACCGTTGTCGGCACGATCACGGAGACCGGTGAGTCGTTCGATTCGACGTGGGATATCCCGCGAGCGATCCGCGCGGGTCTCGTGAACTCGTACGAGCCGAACGCGCAGGGCGTGTGGGAAGTCCGCGCGCGCAGTGAGAAGGGCAACCCGAAGCCGTGGGAGACGTACGCCGAGGTCATGCCGGTGTGGCGGGCGATCGGGGAGGTCTCGCGGTTCGGGTTCTCGGATGTGACGCTCGGCATGTACGCAACGGAGGAGCTGACGGACGGCGGCATTCCGATCCAGGCGGACGAGCCCGACCCTGTGTCGACGGAGCCGTGGGAGGACCTGATCGCGGCGGCCACGTCGCGTGCGGCGCTCGATGAGATCGCTACGCGGATCCGGGAGAAGGGCGAGAGCACGGACAAGCTGCGGGCGAAGTGGCTTGCGCGAGCTGGCGTGTTGGACCGCGAGCCGGTCGACGCCGAGATCGTGGACGACGCGGCGACCGAGGCCGGCAATGACCGTGATGTGGCGCTGTTCGGTCCGGAGGAGCCGAGCCCGGTCAAGCCGGCGGAGCAGTACGAGCACGACGCACCGGACGATGAGTCGCCGGAGTCGGCCGATCCGGCGGCGCCGTCTGCGGAGGAGTGGGAGCGGATCCGTGCTGAGCAGGCGGTGACGGACTGATGGCGCTCGATCCTGAGTACGCGGCTGCGCTCGCGGAGCTCGGCATCTTCGAGCCCGACGAGGACAACGAGCTGCACCGCCGCCTCGTCGATGCGCTCTCGCGCACGCGTCGCTTGCCGGAGATGAGTCGAATCTCCGCAATCCGGTTCGTGTGCCTTTGGGACATGGGCCGTTACGGCGAGGAGCTCGCCGAGGCACGAGCGGCGTACGACGCCCTGCACGCGAAGGTCACGCTGCGTCACCGGGTCGCCGGCGAAAAGTCGGGCGAGATGTGCCGCGCGGCGGCGGACGCGGACCCGGAGGTAGAGGCCGCGCACCTGCGCTACCGGCTCGCGGAGCAGCTTGAGCGGTTGGCGCGGAAGCGTCTGGACGCGATCGACGGTGAGTTCGAGGCGGCCCGGTCACTGAATGCGAACCGGCGCGCCGCGGATCGCGGCCATGCGGACGGGAGCACGCCATGAAGCCGCGGGTGAAGCACGTTGGCGGGGATTCCCCGTGGGCGGTGCTCTATGGCGCCGCGATCATTTCGACTTCGCGGCGTTGGCGGGTCGCGCTGCGGCGGGCACTCGTGCTCGCGAAGGACCTCGCCCGCAACGGTGCCGTGAGCGGAGGTGCACGGTGATCGACGCCGTCATCGAAGAGGAGACCGCGGTGGTGCGGGTGGTCTCGGGGGCGCTGGACGTCACGTACGAGGTGAAGCCCGGCCCCGTGTATTACCCGAGCGGCAATCACGCCGGGGATGGATGGGTTCTCGACCTGCGCGGCATGGTCCGCGACGGCCGCGGACAGGCACCGTACATCTTCGGTGCTCGCGACTTCGAGCAGGTCGTGAAGCGCGCCCTCTCGAAGGCTCGCCGGCTGGAGCGCGCGTGGCGATCCACGCGGCCGATAGGTGAGCGATGAGCGTCGAGACCGAACGGTCGATGCTGGACCGACTGAATCGCCGCTACGACAAGTGGAACGGCAACGGCATGCGCTTCACTCGCGCGGAGCACGTGAAGGTGACCTCGGGGTTCGATGCCCGCCGCATCTGCGACTACATGGTCTTCGACCTGTGGACAGGCGGCAGCTTCAACTCCGAGGCCGCGCCGAAGCTCCACGGTCACGAGGTGAAGATCAGCCGCGCCGACTGGCTCACCGAGATGAAGGACCCGAGCAAGGCGGAGGCGTTCGCGCAGTACTGCGACTACTTCTGGCTCGTCATCGCGGATAAGGCGATGGTGAAGGACGGGGAACTTCCCCGCGGCTGGGGCCTGATGGTGCCGCGCGGGGACACGGTCGCAGTCGTGAAGCAGGCGACTCAACGAGTCGATGTGCTTCCGATGCCGAGGCATCTTCAAGCCACGCTCACGCGCGCGGTCACGAAGACCGCGATCCGTCTCGACCGAGCTGGTGAGAGCAGCTTCGAGTACGTCGTGCCCCGCGGTCGCGAACCCGTGACCGCATAACCGGGGGCTCAGCAGGATTCCGGCCCGCTGAGCCCCCTTCACACCCCAAAGTCCCCTTGCGAAGGAACCAGAATGCTTGCCTATTCTCCCGCGTCGGAGACGGTCCAGACCGCTCCCCCGACCCCCGGAGCGTCGGTCACCGGCGTCGACGCGTCACTGACCGGCACCGGTGTGGCGACGCTGCGCGCCGGCACCCTGTCGACCCGCACGATCGTCACGAAAGCCACCGAGCCGACGCTCGAAGCACGCCACGCACGTCTCGCGTCGATCCGTGACGAAGTGCACCTGACCGCGATGACGTCGGACCTGATCGTCATCGAAGCACCCGCCTACGGGCAGACGACTGGGTCGCATCATGACCGGTCCGGCGCGTGGTGGCTGATCGTCAGCGCGCTCCTCGAATCCGGCGCATCGGTGCTCGAGGTCACCCCTCAGGTGGTGAAGAAGTACGCGACGGGGAAGGGCAACGCGTCGAAGGACATGGTCCTCGCCGCGGTGGTGCGCCGCTACCTCGACGTGGAGGTGCAGACGAATGACGAGGCTGACGCTCTCGTCTTGGCTGCGATCGGCGCTCGACTCCTCGGCCAGCCCGTGGAGGCGTCCCTGCCGGCGCTCAATCTGTCGGCGTTGGACAAGGTCCGGTGGGTCCGATGAAGCGGCGCAGGAACGTCGACTGGGGCGGCGAGTGGATGGGTATCGCCATCGCCGTGCTCGCCATTGCCGTGTTCGTCGGCGGCGGCGTGGCGCTCCGCCTCTGGGTCGTCGGCGGGGACTGGCGGTGCTTCTTCTCGCAGGACCCGGCGATCTGCGTCGCGATCTCGGAGGCCGGCCGATGACGAGCATCGAGAAGGGCGACTGGGTGATCGCCCGTCAGTCTGGAAGCGGCCACCGCGCGCGCGGGTGGGAGCGGGAGCACTACAGCGAGGGTGACGAGCTCCTGGTCACGTCGACGCGCAGCGCGGAGTGGCTGAGCGTCCGCAAGACGAAGTACTCCCCCGTGTTCAGCATCCGTCGGTCGCACGTGATGGTGGAGACCCGTCGGGTCGGCGCGGTCCCGCCTGGCGATATCGAGGCGGACGACCCGCGGATCGCGTGGCTGTTCGAGGACGCGGCACGACTCGCGACCCGTCTCGGACTGTGCGGCGACTTCGACCGTCTCGTGAACGCGCTGGGTGCTCCGGGCCGGCCGCGGGAGTTCACCGTGAAGGTCGCGAGCGAACCGGGGCTTGAGGTGACGGCGAAGGTCACGGCGCGGTCGCGGCGGGAGGCCGAACGGCTGCTGATCGAGCGAGCGGGCTTTACTGGGCGAGCGATAGAGGCGGCGTCATGACCGCGACGACTGACGTGGCAGAGCGGCGACCGACTGCTTACGAAGAGCGGCAACGCCAGTACGAGCTGTGGCGCCTCGAGCAGTCATGGGCCGCGCCGTACCCGCCGACCGGCATCACGTTCACGGACTTCTTCTGCGGCTTCGGCGGCTCGTCGATCGGGCTCACCGAGGCGGGGTTGCAGCTCGTATGGGCGGCGAACCACTGGGATCTCGCGATCGAGAACCACGCGGCGAACTTCGGTCAGGCGGATCACTTCCTCGGCGACATTTCGGGCTACGACATGCGCCGCGTCCCGAAGGCCGATGTCGCGTGGCTGAGCCCTGAGTGCACCTGGCACTCCCCTGCCGGCGGCCGCAAGCGGGTCCGCGCCGAGCTTGACGCGCTGTTCCCCGACGAGCACGTCGCCTCCGCAGCGGGTGAGCGCTCGCGGGCGACCATGTGGGACGTCGTCCGCGCTGCCGAGGCGAAGGCGTTCAAGGTCGTCGTCGTCGAGAACGTCGTCGAGGTCACCTCGTGGCCGCTGTTCGACGCGTGGCTGCACGCGATGGAGGTCCTCGGCTACGAGCACCAGATCGTCTGCGTGACCGCCGCCCACATCGGCGACGAGCTCAACCCTCACGCCCCCCAGTGGCGGGACCGGATCTACTTCGTCTTCTACAAGCGGGGCATCCCGTTCCCGGTGATCGAGCCCCGCCCGCTCGCCTACTGCTCCCAGTGCGAGGCCGTCGTCGAGTCTCGGCAGTCGTGGAAGCGCGAGGACCGGCGCCGGATCGGGAAGTTCGGCCCCCAGTACGTCTACGTCTGCGCGGCCAACCGACACCCGTCGTTCCCGGTCGAGCCGTTCGTCCTCCCCGCGGCTGCGGCGATCGACTGGAACGACCTCGGCACCCGGATCGGCGATCGCCCGCTCAAGGAGTTCTTCGCGGACAAGGCGAAGACCCAGTCCCTCGGCTGGCATCACCTCGCCCCGGCGACGCTGCGCCGCACCCGCGAGGGCATCCGCATGTTCGGCCGCCCGGTCGTCGCGGCGGCCGCGGGCCAGACGTACGACGCGGCCAGCGAGGGCCAGCCTCGGAAGTTCTACCGGGTCGCGCCGGCAGACGGCGCACCCCTCGACCCGAGGATGACGACGAGCGGCGATGCGCTCGCGACGCCCCCGTTCCTCGTCGGCATGAACCACGGCGCCGACGCCGGTGGCCGACAGGCCCTCACCGAGGAAGCACCGCTGCCGACCCGCTCGACGAAGATCGGCGAGGGCCTCGTCGTCCCGATGGGCGGCACCTGGAACGACGCCGCATACCCGACCGACGCTCCGCTCCGCACCCGCCTCACCCGCGACGCTGAGGCGCTGGCCCTGCCGCCCATGATCGTCGCCGGATACGACCACAAGGGCGGCGACCAGCGCCGGGTGAAGCCCGCACTCGACGCGCCGCTCGGCACCGTCGTCGCGAACGGTCGAGGCCATCACCAGCTCGTCATCCCGCCGCTCATCACCATGTTCCGCAGCAACGGGCGCCCACACCCCACCGACAGCGAGGCGCTCGCGACGCTCACCACGGGGCGCAACCACGCGCTCGTCGTCCCGGACGGGGCATTCATCACGCGGGCCTATGGCTCACGCGGGGCGAGCGTCGCGCATCTGAACACCGGACCCGACGAGCCGCTGCACCCGATCACGGCGTCCGGCGGCGGCAACCACTCGCTCGTCATCCCGTACCGTCGCGCTCGCGGTGCGAAGCCGGCGCCCGAGCTCGCGCAACTGACTGACGCGGAGCTTGACGAGATCGTGCTCAACAGCCTGTTCCGTCCGCTCGGTCCGCTCGAGCATGGTCGCGCGCAGCGCTTCCCGGACAGCTACGCCGTGGCGGGGAACAAGGGTGAGCGGACGAAGGGCTTCGGCAACGCCGTCGCGTCGAACGTCGCGCACTGGCTCGGTCGGCACGTTGTCGCCGCACTGAGCGGTCACGTCGCCCGAGGGGAGCGTGCGAAGTGAGCGCGCAGGGCTTCTTCCATGACGCGCACGAGGTCTATCTCGTGAAGGTGAACCCGGCCGGCGAGATCGTCGAGCAGGAGTGGATCGCGACGTTCGTGCGGAAGAACCTCGCCGAGCAGTTCCGTGAGTCCACCAGCCTGCCTCCACTGCCGGACGGGTTGCGCTACGAGCTCGGGGTGGTGCCGGTATGAGGATCCTGACCGTTCGCCAGCCCTGGGCTTGGGCGATCATCCACGGCGGCAAGGACGTCGAGAACCGGAAACGGAACATCGCCGGGGACTACCGCGGACCGATCGCGATCCACGCCGGGCTCGCATGGGATCGGTTTTGGCCGGAGGACGGCCCGCTCGAGGACGCGATGCTCGACGAGATGCACCGCCGCCGGCATCGGAAGCCGTGGCCATGGAACGAGCACCGCGGCGCGATCATCGGCGTCGTCGACCTCACCGACGTTCACCACGCGCACACCTGCCCTACGGCCCTTGAGGACCGCTGGCCGGTCTGCTCCCACTGGGCCGAGCGCGGCGATATCTACCACCTCGTTCTCGAGCGACCCCGCGCGCTCGCGACGCCGATCCCTTACCGGGGGATGCTCGGACTTCGCCGCTTCAACGAGACCGTCGACGCCCAGATCATTGAGGCGCTCGCATGAGCGCGGCACGTCACCTCCGCGCGGTAGCGCCTGAGGAACGCGCACCCGTGACGTCGGCGAACCTCCTGACCGACACGCCCACCGTCCAATACGCGGTCAAGATCACCCGGCCGGGCGCGGACCCTGTTGCGGCGAGCGTGCGGGACACCTACGAGGCGGCGCTGGCCGCGACCCGCCTGCATCGACGTCGCGGGGTCGACGTCGAGATCGTGACCCGCGAGGTCACCTACGGCGAGTGGAGGACCGCATGAGCGTCGTCGACCAGCTCGCACCAGAGGCGATCGACCATCTCGACTTCGAAGTCATCTGCGAGGTGAGTGAACGGCATCCGGGCGGGGAGTGGGTGAAGTGCCACCGGCCGGCCGTCAGCTACGGGCGGTGCCGTCGGTGCGGTCACCTCGACCCCACGTGCGCGCACCACGTCGCGGTGGCGCGCAACCCGCTCGTGTCCATCACGTGCCCGCGCTGCAAGGCCACCGGGCCGGCACCGGACCTGTACGAGTTCATCCCCCTGGAAGGCAACGCATGAGCCCGCTGACGCTGCAGACCGGCAACGCCGGCCAGTTCACGTACGAGGAGTTCCTCAAGGAGAAGGTCGCGTTCGACCGGTCCTTCGGGTTCCACGTGAACCCGTGGGACCTGCACCCGGTCCTCAAGCCGCACCAGGCGGCGCTCGTGCAGTGGGCGATCGCTGGCGGCCGTCGAGCGATCTTCGCCCGCTTCGGTCTCGGCAAGTCGGTGATCCAGTTGGAGATCCTTCGGCAGATCACCCACCACCGCGGCGGCGCCGCGCTGATCGTCGCTCCGCTGGGCGTGCGCGGCGAGTTCATCCGCGACGGCCGCGACCACCTCGGCGTCGACGTGCGATTCATTCGCCGCACCGAGGAGATCGACCCGGACTGGTCGGGGACCTACGTCACCAACTACGAGTCCGTTCGCCTCGGCCTCCTCGACGTCTCCGGCTTCGTGGCGGTGTCCCTCGACGAAGCCGCGGTACTGCGGTCCTACGGCTCGGAGACCACGCAGACGTTCCTCAGCCTGTTCGACCAGGTCCCATTCCGGTTCGTCGCGACCGCGACCCCGTCGCCGAACGAGCACCTCGAACTCATCAACTACGCCGGCTTCCTCGGCGTCATGGACCGCGGCGCGGCGCTGACTCGGTTCTTCCAGCGGGACAGCACGAAAGCCGGCGAGCTCACCCTGTACCCGCATAAGGAACGCGAGTTCTGGCTGTGGCTCAACACATGGGCATGCTTCCTCCAGCGCCCTTCCGACCTCGGGTTCTCGGACGAGGGGTACGACCTGCCGCCGCTCGAGGTCCTGTGGCATGAGGTCGAGACCGATATCGCGTCGGATCTCGTCGAGCGCGACGGGCAGGGTCGGCTGTTCCGCGGCGGGAAAATGTCGAGCGTCGAGTCCGCGCGGGAGAAGCGCGACACGATCCACGACCGTCTCGCGAAGCTGATGGCGATCGTGCGAGCACACCGCGCGGCCGGCGGCGAGCAGATCGTCCTGTGGTGCCACCTGAACGACGAGCAGACCGCGATCGAGCAGGCGCTCGCCGCCGACGGCCTGACGTTCTCCTCGGTCCACGGGGGCCTCTCTGACGACGAAGCCGAGCGGCGTCTGGATGAGTGGCGCGACCGCGGCACCTACGCGCTGATCGGCAAGCCGATGATGCTCGGGTCGGGCCTGAACTTGCAGCAGGCCAGCGACGCGGTGTTCGCCGGCGTGACCTACAAGTTCGCCGAGACGATCCAGTCGGTGTACCGCATCCACCGCTTCGGCCAGGAGCACCCCTGCACCGTGCACTTCATCTACGCCGAGACCGAGTCCGAAGTCCGCAACGTCCTCATGGCGAAATGGCAGGAGCACGACGAGCTCACCGAACGGATGAGCGACATCATCCGCGAGCTCGGCCTCAACCCGCTCGCCGTCTCCGGGGAGCTGACCCGGGCGATGGGCGTCGAACGTCACACGGAGCAGGGCGCGGACTGGACGCTGTCGCTGAATGACTGTGTCACTGAGACGCGGGATCACATGGGCGAGGACTCGGTCGACCTGATCGTCACCTCGATCCCGTTCGGCAACCACTACGAGTACTCGCTCAACTACGCCGACTTCGGCCACACGGACGACAACGACCACTTCTGGTGGCAGATGGATTACGCCTCCCCTGAGTTCCTGCGCGTGCTCAAGCCGGGCCGCATCATGGCCGTGCACGTGAAGGACCGGATCCGGTACGGCAACGTCTACGGCACCGGCCGGCCGACGGTCGCACCGTTCCACGCGGAGGCGATCGCGCACTACCTCGGCCACGGGTTCGACTACTTCGGGATGATCACGGTGACGACCGACGTCGTCGCCGAGAACAACCAGACCTACCGCCTCGGCTACTCGAAGATGCTTGAGGACTCGACGGCCGTCGGCGTCGGCTCTCCCGAGTACATCCTCCTGTTCGGCAAGCCCCAGTCGGACCGGTCGGTCGGGTGGGCTGATGAGCGGGTCGTGAAGCTCAGCCGCCAGGAGCAGAAGGCGCTCCCGATCGCGGAGAAGCAGATGGGCGGCGAGTCCAGATACTCGCTCGCGCGGTGGCAGCTCGACGCGGCCGCGGACTGGCGCTCGAGCGGTGACCGACTGCTGACCGTCGACGAGCTGGTCGAGCTGCGGCCCGAGGTGCGCTCGCGCCTGTTCACCAAGCAGTCGCTCGAATCGGTGTACGACTACGCGGAGCATGTCCGTCTCGGCGAGGGGTTGCTCGCGAAGAACGCGTTGCCGTCGACCTTCGCGTCGCTGGTGCCGGGTTCGTGGTCGCCGTTCGTCTGGCATGACGTCAACCGGATGCTCACGCTGAACGGTGAGCAGTCCCGCCGCGCGCTCGAGTTCCACATCTGCCCGCTCCAGTTCGACATTGTCGACCGCTTGATCGAGCGGTTCTCGATGCCGGGCGAGCTGGTGTTCGACCCGTTTTCGGGCCTTGGCACGGTGACGCTGCGCGCGAGGCGGCTGGACCGTCGCGGGTACGGTGTCGAGCTGAACCCGACGTCGCACCGCGACGCCGTCATGTATCAGCACGAGGAGGACCGGAAGCGGTCGATCCCGTCGCTGTTCGATCTGCTCGACGCCGAGCAGAGCGGCGAGGCGGCGTGATGGGCGGCGAGTTCGTCGTCGAGTGGGTGGAGCACTGCGGGTCCTGCAACAACCCGTTCGGCGTGTTCAACCCGGAGTGCCCGGGCCGTGATGAGTCCGAGGTCTCGCAGTTCGGTCCGCACTGGCGGCGCGTGTGGAAGCAGGTCTCGTCGTGACCGATGACCTCGACGAGGCGACGCGCGCGCGAATGCTGGACGCGTTCGACGGGTACGACTGGGGCGACCCGATCCGCCTGTGGACCGTCGACGGTCCTGAGGCGTGCCTGGCGCCGGTGCGCGCGGTCCCGCGTCGCGAGTACGGACTGTGCCCCCGGTGCGGGTGCGACGGCGGCCGGCGCGTGCACATCCTCTGCCGCGACTGCCGCGACGTGCTCGCGAAGACCGAGTGGGAGGCGTGGGCCGCATGATCCTTCCCGAACTGGACCTTGAGCCGGCGGAGCCGGTCGAGCCGTGGATGGACGACGCCGCGTGCCTCGGCAAGGACGTGAATCTGTTCGTCCGCGAGCAGGGCGACAACTACACGGTGGCGCGTTCGGTCTGCAGCGGCTGTCGAGTGAAGGAGCAGTGTCTCGCGTTCGCCGAGCGGACGGGCACGAAGGCCGGCATGTTCGGCGGGCTATCCCCCGAGGAGCGATACGAGCGTCGACTTGAGCGGGAAGGCCGGTCGCACTATTCGGCGGGCATCCCGGACATTCCGGGCCTGTTCGAGGAGTCGACGGCGAACCTCGCGCGGACCTACAAGGTGCATCCGCGCACGATCACGCGGTGGCGTCAGCTCGTCCGGGAGGCGTCATGACGTCGACCACACCAAAACCTCTGCTGCGCGCGCTCGAGCGGCGTGACGGGCACCTGTCCGCGTGGACGGGGATGGACGTGCCCGAGCTCGTTCCTCAGCACCGCCAGGGCGGCATGGGCGGGCGACCTCAGCACATCAAGCAGCGGCTCTCGGTCGTCGTCTGGCTGGAGTCGCAGATCAACGGTCTGATCGAGTCTGACCCGGAGTGGCAGGCGGAGGCGAAGCGCCGCGGGATCAAGGTCAGCCTGCACGCGGATCCGGAGCAGACGCCGATCCTGCACGCTGTGCACGGGTGGTGCCTGTTGAAGGACGACGGATCGATCGTGCCGTTGCCCGGTGGTCCCGACGAGGGCGAAGGGTGGGCCTACTGATGGCGCGCACGCGCGCGGTACTCCGCACCGACATGTGGGGCGACGACGACTGGCGGGCGCTCACGCCCGGCGCCCAGTGGCTCTACGAGCACCTGCTCACTTCCGCCTCGCTGACGCAGATCGGGCGGGCGGACTGGCGGCCGAAGCGGATCGCGAAGATGGCACGTGGACTGAACGTCGAGCAAGTCGAGCGGTACGCCGCCGAGCTGTCGGCGCAGCGGTTCATCCTCATCGACGACGAGACCGAGGAGGTGCTCGTCCGGTCCTTCCTCCGGCACGACGAGCCGTTGAAGAACCCGAACCTGTGGAAGTCGATCGGGTCGGCCTTCGCGGAGATCGCCTCGCCGACGTTGCGCGAGGCCGTGGCGGTCGAGGCCGCTCGGCTCCGTCAGGAGGCGCCGGATGGGTACGCGGCGGCGAAGGGCGGGACGGTATTTCCGTGGTCGTCGGCCTACCTCCGGACGATGCTCAAGGCCGGGTCTACGACCCCCTCCCATACCCCACCGGAGACCCCCTCTGAGACCCCCTCTCGGGAGGTAGCGAGAGGGACTGTCCCGTCTACTCCTGCCCCTGCCCCTACTCCGGAAGCTTCGCTTCCTCCGGCGAAGCGAAAGCCAGAGGTCAAGTTGCCGGCGTCGTGGAGTCCCACGACTGAGCATGTGAAGCGCGCGACCGAGAAGGGACTCAACCTCCTGGCGGAGGCGGAGGCGTTCCGGCTTCACGCCGAGACTCACGACCGTCGCGCGGCGAACTGGAACGCGGCGTTCACGACCTGGCTGATGAAGGCGAAGCCGTCGCCCGCCGCGGCGCTAGTGCAGGTCGCACCCAAGGACGAGTGGATGCTGCGATGACCGTCACCGCTGAGCAGGCCGTCATCGGCTGCATCCTCCTCGACGAGCGTGCGATCCGTCTCGCCGCCGACGTGGTCTCCGGCAACGACTTCGAGGACCTGCGCGTCGGGGCGATCTTCGACGGGATCCTGGCAATGCGGCGCGCCGGCGAGCACGTCGACGCGTTGACGGTCGCCCCGAAGCTCACCGAGTGGGAGATCCGCGGCATCGACGTCGTCGCGTTGCACGAGTGGACGTCGGAGGTCACGTCGTGGGCTGCGGTGAGCTCGTACGCGGACGTGGTGCGATCGGATTCGATGCGCCGCGGCGTGCAGTCGGTGGCGACGTTCCTGCAGCAGGGGTCGGGTGCAGCGAACGTCGCGGACGTGATTCACGAGGGCGGGAAGCGGCTCAAGGAGCTCGTCGACGAACACGCGGTGCGGCGTCTGACGGCGGTGCCGCTCGGGGACGTCATGACTGGTCCGGTCGAGTACGACTGGGTGATCCCGGGCCTGTTGGAGCGTCGTGACCGGGTGCTTGTGACCGGTGTGGAGGGCGGTGGGAAGTCGACGTTGATGCGGCAGATAGCGATCGCGTCGGCGGCGGGCGTGCACCCGTTCGAGCAGCGGCCGATGACCCCGGTTCGAGTGCTGGTCATCGACGCGGAGAACTCGGAGTTGCAGTGGCGTCGCGCGTCGTACCGGATGCTCGAGGTGGGGCGGGCGCAGGGCGCGGTGGACCCGGCGGCGACGGTGATGCTTGCGTGTTCGCCGCGTCTGGACTTGAGTCGCGAGCAGGACCTGGGTCAGGTCCACGCGCTGGTGGAGAAGCACCGGCCTGACGTGCTGTTCCTCGGCCCGCTGTACCGGTTGGTGCCGCGGGCGATCAACTCGGACGACGACGCGGCGCCGCTGCTCGCGGCGATCGACGGCATCCGCGAGCTGCATGACGTCGCGTTGGTGATGGAGGCGCACGCCGGTCACGCGCAGGGGTTCGGTGGGGAGCGTGACCTTCGGCCGCGTGGTTCGGCGGCGCTGCTGGGTTGGCCGGAGTTCGGGTTCGGGCTGCGGCCGGCGCGGGATGAGAACGGTCGTCCGACCGAGACGGTGTCGGTCGTGCGATGGCGGGGCGACCGTGACGCTCGCTCGTGGCCGGACTATCTGCGACGCGGCCAGTCGTGGCCGTGGATTCCTGTCGAGGAGGTCTTCTGATGGCGCTGCTGTGCATCACGAACGAGCTGTCGGACTTCCGGTCCTGCATGGTGCGGGACGCGCATGGCGCGAACTGTCCGAAGGAGTTCGGGTTGGACTGCGGCGGGTGCGTGCCACGGGAGGCGTCGCACGGGCTGCTGTGCGGCCGCTGCTGGGGTCGGGTGGAGCGCGCGGATGCCGCCTATGCGGAGTTCCAACGCGAGCTCGCCGGCGTTGACGTTGCGGTGATGGACGACGTGCGCCGCGCACCGCAGTTCGGTCCTCGGCTGCCGCTGTCGCCGCTCGAGCAGGCGCGTGATGTGCTGCGTCGCCTCCGCAACGCGGGCCCGGTCCGATTGGACATGTGGGTGGCGACGGAGACGGGCGCGCGCGGAGCGCTGGTGTTCGAGCGGGAGATGCGTCGGGTGGCTCGGGAGCATCCGTGGCGGGAGTCGGAGCGGAAGCTGTCGACGACGCGGTGCCCGTCCTGCAAGCAGGTGACGTTGATGTGGTTCCCGCCGGCCGCCGATGGGCTGCCGGTGACGGTGCAGTGCGCGGATGAGGGCGGCTGCGGCTACGAAATGTCGCAGGACAAGTTCGAGGTCCTCGCCGATATCGAGGAGCGCGCGGACCGGGCGGAGGACCTGCGTCGGGATCCGGCGTGGGTTCGGGCGTTGCGGGGGGATGCTCCAGTGGCGCCGGCGATCGGGGAGGTGCGGGACGCGTACGGCGACGTCGTCGATGAGGTCGCGGCGTTCTCGCTGGAGTTCCGCCGTGAGCACGGTGAGTGGCCGACGACGGCGGACGTCGACGCGCGGTTCGGTCCGGTGTGGCCGGTGGAGCGGTGCGCGAGGTGCGGCACGCCGGCGTCAGTCGACACGGGGAAGGGCTGGCTGGCGTGCCGCTGTGGGGCGTTCCGGGTCCGGACGGATGAGGAGGTCGCTGATGCGGCATGACCACGACTACTGGCGGCGCCCGGACGGGGCGTTGCGGTGCCAATGCGGAGCGATCCGCGGAGAGGAGGGCCTGATGGCCCAGCAGAACACGATCGTCCCGGTGACGGTGTACAGCAAGTCGAACTGTCAGGCGTGCCGGGCGACGATCCGGTTCCTGACGGAGCGGGAGGTTCCGTTCATGCAGGCGGATGCGACGTTGCCGGAGAACACGGCGAAGCTCAAGGCCCTGGGGCATCTTGAGGCTCCGGTCGTCGTGGTCGCTCGGGGCGGCGAGTCGGTGGTGTCGTGGTCGGGGTTCCGCCCGGACCTGCTGGCGCGGCTTGTCGCCGGGACGCTCGACGACGAGAAGGCGGTGGCGTGATGGGGTACGCCGTCTACGAGGATCGCGCAGCTCGCGATCGCGGTGTCGACCGTTGGGCTGGGTACGGCGTTCCGGCAGTCTGCGACTTCGCCGACTGCACGGAGCTGATCGCCCGTGGCATGGGCTTCCGCTGCGAGGAGTACACCACCTGGCGATACGCCACCACGGACGGAGAGGAGCTCACCGCTGAGGAGTTCGAGGACCGCGGCGAGGCCTCCGACCAGGAGATCGAGGAGCAGCAGGAGGGATGCGGCTTGCACTTCTGCGGTGCGCACTCCGACCACGAGACGCACGGCGACAGCGTGACCCCGAAGCCGGACGTCCCCGAGTGGGAGCAGCACATGCTCACCGACGACTCATGGGCGCCGTGGCGCGCCGCCAACCCCGACCGGACGGCCGCGATGAAGTCCCGACAGAAGGAGGCGGCGTGATGCCGAGCGCACGAGTGAACATCGACGGGTACGTGTCGAAGGATCCTGAGCTGCGGACGGTCGGCGACCGAGTCGTCACGTCGGTGTCGGTGCCGTTCACGCCGCGGCGGAAGAACAAGCAGTCGGGCGAGTATGAGGACTCGGGTCCGACCGTGTGGTTCGAGGCGACGTTCTGGAACGAGGACGCGCAGGAGATCGTCTCTCAGGTGCGGAAGGGCACGCTCGTCCATTTGAAGGGCGACGTCGGCCTGGACGTGTACGAGGGCAAGAACGGGCCGCAGGCGAAGGTGAAGCTCGGCTTTCCGGTGCTGTCCGTCGTCGTGAAGGGGCGGCGTGGGAGTGCGCCTGCTGCTCCGGCGGGCGAGTCGTGGAATGCGGCGCCGGCTGGGGATGCGTGGGGTCAGGCGGAGCCGCAGTGGAATGCGCCGGGAGCTTCCGATGACACCCCGTTCTAACTGCGTTGACGACGCGGCGGAGGCGCGGAGCATGTTGACCTACTCGGCCGACTTGAACCCGGAGGTCCAGCGCGAACGGGCGATGCACGCCGCCGCGCTTGCTCAGGCTCAAGCGACGCTGGCGCTCGTCGAGCAGCAACGGATCGCGAACCTGATCGAACTGGCGAAGGGCGCCGCCGGGTCGGATGCTCGGCGAGCCGCCTACGGTGCGCTTCTCGTGGTTGTCGGCGAGGGGTTCGCGGCTCGCGAGGAGATTCACCCTGACATCGCGAAGGGCCTCGGCTTGTGACCGCCGCAGATATCGCCCGCCAGGAGGCGGAACGGAGGATCGAGCACGCGCTCACCCACATCGGCATGTCTCCGGAGGTTCGGGCGTGGTGGCAGGCGGGTTTCGGCGAGGGTGCTGCTTTCGAGCACGCCCGCGTCCTGGCCCTGATCGAGTCGGAGGAGATGGTGGAGCGGGTGCGTCAGGAAATTGTCGAGTCGGATGCTTCCGAGATCCCTGGTCGGCGTTGGTCTGGTCGCATGGCTCGCGCCGTCCTCGCCGTGGTGAAGGAGGCGATCGAGCGTGGCTGATCCCGTTGCCGCCTACACCTCCCAGCCCACCGTCGAGGACGGCATCAAGGCCGTTGCGAAGTTGGAACGAACCCGAATGGCGGAGAAGGTCGCGGCGCTGGACGACGGTATCGGCTGGTTCGAGTGGTTCATGCCAGGCGCGGCGACCACGCACATCGCGTATGTCCATGAGTCGGGCGAGGTCTACTCCCCGGAGCACGGATGGAACCCCGAGGAGTTCGTGCTGGCGAAAGCCGAAGAGCGGGTCTACCGCCTCGTCCGCCTCGCCGCAGTCCTCGAAACGCTGGAAGGAGAGAGCCGTGCCGCGCTCGATTGAACGGAGCAACTGGAGGGCACGCTGGCGGTCGGAGATTCATCTGACGACCGGCAAAGTGCTGACCGACTTCACCGATTGGACTCAGTCCCACTGGGACGAGCACAAGCGGAACCGGACGGCGGCGATCAGTTCGGCCAAGTCCGAAGCGAAGAAGCTGATCGACCGACTCGGCGTTGAGGTCGAGCGAATCGTCCTGGTGGAGGAGAAGGAGAACGTCCTCCAGGTGACCGAGACGTACCTGTCGGAACGGTTCGACTCCGAGCACTTCCTGGAAGGAGAGACGAAGTGAGCAAGTTCGACAAGTACGACGTAATCGATGCCCTGGCCGATCACCTTGACGAGAGCCACGTTGACGGGATAGGTGCGGTCCTCTGCGCCACAGATTCCGAGGACTCACTGATCCTCGAAACCGATGGCGGCGACTTCCGGATTCGGGTGACTCGGATCGCGAACCCTCACGCGAGGGAGTCCTCCCATGCCTGACACCACCTACACGCCGACGAGGGAGCGCGGATTCAAGGCGGGCGATCCCTGTGGCGCATGCGGGTCGACCGACACCTTCGAGGACTATCCGGGCTGCTTCGAGTGCGGCACATGCCACAGGAGGGATGACGATGAGTGACCAGATTCCGACCACCGAGGAAGTCGCTCAGGACGCGATTGACGGCTTCGAGGATCGGGGCGGTTCGCGGGCTGAGGGTGGCTTTCGCTTCGACCGCTGGCTCGCCGCTCACACCGCCGAGGCTGAGCGTCGCGGGGCGGTGAAGGCGCTGCGGGGAGCGGCCTACGCCCTCCGTGAGGAAGGGTCGCGCTTTGAGGCATCGAGACTCCGGGACCGGGCCGACAGATTGGAGAAGGGCGATGAGTGAGCACGGAGCAGAGGTGGGCGTGGATTGGGCGAACGGCCTGGTCCTGCGCGAACGCGATGCCAAGTGGCATCCCTGGGATGAGTCGGTCTACGGCGAGTCGCCAGCATCGCTAGACCGGAACTACCGACGCCTTGAGGAGTCCTACGCGGAAGGTGAACTGTCTCACGCTGCGGCGTGCGCGATTTGGGAGGAGGAGTTCTCCGATGACTGACCCCCTGCACACCGAAGCGGAGGCGGCGATCGAACGCCTGCGCGACCATCTCGGGGAGGATGCCGAGGGGACGTTGCACAACGTCTCTGCGCGTGACGTGGCTCTCGTGCTCGACCTCGCTTCCCGCTCTCACCCATCCCCGCGAGAGCGGACGGAAGCGGAGATCGAGGCGGCGGCTAAGGCGATGTGTGGTCCGGCCCTGGTAGCGGGGGTCGAAGTCGACAACGGCATATGGCGCGACCCGAACCAGCGGGACTACTTCATGCGACTCGCCCGTACCGCCCTCTCTGCCGCCGATGGAGTGACGACGTGAGCGAGGACGTGCGCGCGCTGATCGAGGAGGCGCGGTGGAAGAAGGGACTGCACCCGACCGATGAGGCCGCCGAGTACATCGACGGGCTGATCGACCGCCTCGTCGGCGCCCTGGAGAGCGAGCATCGCATCGCTGAGGCTGTGCGGCGTTTCCGGACCGTCGAGGGAACACCTTGGGGTGTCGTTATGGACGCCCTGGATTCAGAGACCCCTGGCGGGGACGCGAGTGCCCCGGCGCTTTCGGACCCGAGCCCGACCACCTCAACGGGTGGCTTGTCGGACGCGCCCCGCCAGGCCCCGGACCTGTCCAAGCGGGAGGAGCTGGCCGACTGGCTCGGCGATCGACCAGAGTCGTTCAACCGGCGCGACTACACGGACGAGGAGACGACGTTCATCACGATCGCCGTCGAGGACCTGGCCGACGCTCTCCTCGCTGGTCCCCTGGCCGGCTGGTCGAAGCCCGACCCGGAGGACGACGCCCGCGACGGCGCGATCATCGAGTCCGCTGATCGGATGGCCGGGTCGACCGAGGTAGACCGTCTCGCGATCATCCTCATGCGCGCGTGGGGCACGGCCGATCCGCGGTCGAGGGTTGCCCGGTTCCCGGCGTCGTTCATCGCCACGTTCGCTGACATGGCTCGCGCGGCGGTCGATGCGGGCTACAGGGAGCCCGACCCGGAGGAGTGGGAGTACGGGGTCAACTTCGAGAAGTACGGCGGCGACGTGGTCACCTGGCCTGACTCCGAGGACGATGGCGAGGAGAACGCTCGTCGCACGGCCGAGCATCCGGCGAACAGGGATACCCGGCTCGTCCGTCGTCGTCCCGCTGGTCCCTGGCTCCCCGTCGAGGAGGCCGACTGATGGACGAGATCGAGTACCAGTACATGCGCCCCGTGTCCGGCTTCGGCTGGCCGCAGGGATACCCGGAGCCTGTGGATCGGAAGCATGCGACGCATCGCCGTCCGAAGGATGATCCCTCTGCTCCGTGGGAGCGGCTCCCCGTCGAGGAGGCCGGGCGATGAGCGAGAACTGGCAGGACGCCTACCGCCGCATCATCCGCGAGGTCGAGGCCGAGATGCCTGACGCGACCGAAGAGGATCGGTACGCGGTGTACCGGCTCCGGTGTCAGCAGTGGAAGGCAGAGAGGGGCATTCGATGAGCGAAGACGAGAAGCGCGTCGGCTGGGATTGCCAGGCCGAGGGCTGCACCCGAACCGTCCTCGACGGCCCTGTGTACCGCGTCAATCCGAAGGGCGAGAAGGGCATCTTCATGTGCCCGGAGCATGCCCAGTTCGTCAACTCGTGGGAGGCGAGGATCCGATGACCACCCCTCAAGAGTCCGCACTGGCGAAGGTGATCGCCCCCCACGTCGGCTTCAAGGGCGACTGGCCAGACGACGGCTTCGAGGTGTACGCCATTGCCACGGAGGGCAGTCCGGCCGGCCGCGTGAAGGCGGCTACGGCGGCCGTGATCGCCTATCTCACGAGCGAGGAGGCGGTGGGTCGAGTAGTCGCCGCGCTCGCCGATTCAGGGCTGGACTGGGACGACGCGAGACCGGCCATCATCGACCCGGAGTTCGATGGTGCCGCCTGCGCCGCGATCCGCGCCGCCCTGGGGGGCAGTGATGAGTGACCTCCACGTCGGCCGGAACTGGGTAGCGCCTGACCCATTCGCCCCTGGGTGCGGATGCAAGGTGCTCCCGTGTGGTCTGGTGTCGCTCGCTGATGCGAATGCTCATGACTGCGACCAGCATTCACTGCTCGCATCTCGGACCGTGCGCACGTCGCACCCCGCCGAGTCGTGCCCGGAGAACTGCCAGAGCTGCCGAGGTTCCGGTGCGGTCCTCGCCTGGACCGATGACGACGGTACCGAGCACATCGAGGAGTGCGATGAATGCGACGGGGCTGGGTCCGCCCTCGGGGGTGAGGAGTAGATGGCCGAGCGAGTGCAACTCTCCCGCGCGCGCGGCTGGCGCATGCCCGAGAACACGGTGAGCGTCGCGCGACCGACGAAGTGGGGCAACCCATACCGCGTGACGGGCACCCCCGGAGGTGCAGCAGCCGCCGTCGCGATGTACCGCGACTTCATCGGCCGAATCTCGCGGAGCACGATCGACCCGAAGATGGCACACGACGGGTTCGGCGTGTGGGACCGCAACATCCTCGCGACGATCCGCGCCGAGCTCTCCGGGAAGAACCTCGCCTGCTGGTGTCCGCTCGACCAGCCGTGCCACGCGGACGTTCTCCTCGAGCTCGCGAACCAGGAAGAGTCCTCCGAACCCTGAGTTACTTGCTCCGCCGAAGTCGAAGGCGGCCCCGGCGCCGGCTCCGTCGATCGTCGCGTCCCTGACCGCCGTGAGGAAACTCTGACGGCCGGTCAACGACCTTCTCGCCTCCCCAGACCTTCGCAGCGTGCTCCTCAAGCTCCCACGTGCTGACCTTCGGGAAACTGAGTGGCTTGCGCACCCACGCCGAGACGACGTTGGCGATAAGCATGGAGTCGTGAAGGGCCGTTATCCGCTTGCCAGATCGTGCGCGCGATCGTGTGCGGTTGAGCACTCGTCCGCTCCAGTCGATCAGTTCAGCGGCGTTCGGCTGGCCGAGCCGCTGGGCGTCTCGCCCGAGGGTCACAAGCTCGGGAATGAACGCATCCGTTGGACCGGGGTCGCGCTCCTTCGCCATCAGCCGCTGCGCGTACCAGAGAGAGAACGCATCGAGGCGGGCTCCGAACTCGCGCCGAGCGCGCATGCTCTGGTCCCGGTGGGTTTGCAGCGCGACCCACGCGGTCATGGCGGAGACGAGGAGGGCGAGCACGCTCACCGTCAGCGTCAGACAGGAAATCCCCACGCGGCGCACGCTACCGAGGATCAGGGGCGGCCGTCTAGTCGCGGGTCCGCCGGCGCACTCGCACGCGAGCAGGATTGTCCGACGCCGGATACCCGAGGGGCTCCCCCTCAATGTCCTAGTCCCGTGCGACGCTGTTGTGTCCGCAAGGGAGGCAGCGTGGGCTATCGACGGAAAACCCTCCGGCACGACGACGTCGTGATGATCGGCGACGAAGCGTGGATCACGGTCTCCGCCGCCGCGATCCTCTTGGGCCGCAGCTCCGACTCATCCATTCGCCGCTGGATCGACGCCGGCCTGCTCCCATCGCAGAAGGCGAAGAACGGCAAGATCATCGTCCCCGGCCGCCAGGTCCTCAAAGTCGAAGCACGGTCGGCGCGCGCGACACCGAACCTGTGAGGATTCACAGGCTGACTCCCCCACCCGCTGGGGTAGTGCGGGTAGTTTCGTTCTGGTCCACTACGCCCTCGCACCGGAATCCCGGTCGGGGGCGTTGCTGTTTCCCCAGACTTTGACTCCTCGCCCGACCGCTTGCGGGGGCGGGTGACCGGGGCGTTCCCCGCGCGAACGTCTACCGAACACACGCGAGCCACGACGGCAGATATCGGGGCAACGACACGCGGTAGAGCAGCTTGGTAGCTCGCCGGGCTCATATCCCGGAGGTCGCCGGTTCGAATCCGGCCCGCGTAACGGACGACGGGCGGCGCTTCGCGTCGTGAAGGCAGGGAATGCCCAGCCGTGCCCGTCGCAGCTTCCGGTCACCGGCCGACAATCAACGCCGCCTACGAGCGGCCATGGACCTGAGTGAACCGGAACCTCGTGTGCGCGACCGCGCACGTTCTCCAATGTGCGCGCGCCCGCACACCTCGAGGAGGCTCCCATGTCGCTCCGACAGAACGCTGCGGTGATCGAGCAGGCATCGTCGGGCCCCCGGTGTGGCGTGCTGCAGCTTCGCGAGGAACTCACCGGGGACGACGTCGCGTGGCTCGACGAGGTGCTCAACGACAAGCGCCGTCAGTCGACCTGGATCGCGGCCGTGCTCAAGCAGGACGGCCACCAGATCTCCGCGATCACTCTGCAGCGGCACCGCCGAGGCATCTGCTCGTGTCGCTGAGGCAGACCGCCGCGCAGCTCTCGCCGGCGGCGTCGACGGTCAAGATCGGCACGATCGACATTGAGACGACCCCGCATCAGATGTGGTCGTTCGACGTCACACCCCGGTTCCTGGGTCCGGAGAAGATGATCCAGCCATCCCGGATCCTCTCGTTCGCGTTCAAGTGGCTGCATGAGAAGACTCCGCTCATCGTGGATGAGCGTGACGGCCACGAGGCGATGATCCGGCAAGCGTGGACTCTGCTGTCCGACGCGGACGTGATCGTCACGTACAACGGATTCAAGTTCGACGTCCCCCGATTGCAGGACGCGTTCCGCGACTACCGCCTCGGCCCGCCGGCACCGTTCAAGCACGTGGACCTGATCAAGTCGAACCGCGCCCAGTTCGATCTCCCCTATCGACGCCTGGACTACCTCGCCGGCCGGGTGCTGAACGCGTCGAAGGACAAGACCGATATCGACCTCTGGTTCGCGTGCATGGCTGGCGACGCGAAGGCGTGGGACCGGATGCGTGCGTACAACGCGAAAGACGTCGTCCTCACCGAGCAGCTCTACCTCGAACTCCTCCCCTGGCTTGTGGATCAGCCGCACATGGGCATGCTCATCGACGACGGTGAGGGTCACCGCTGCGCATTCTGCGGAACTGTGGTGACCGAGGAGATGCGGTGGGCGAAGCCCGCTCGCGCGTTCGTCCGCTCGTACACCCTGTACCGCTGCTCGCACTGTCTCGGATGGAACCGGTCGACGCTTCTGCGCGGTACGGCACAGTTCCGCCGCCGCGTCCGCTGACCGACTTCTCAATCGTTAGCTCACACTCGCCGACACAACGCGTGCTCTTCCGGGCAAGGAGGATCCGTGAGCGCTGAGACGAAGGCTGCGCTGGATGACGCGATCGCCGCTCACTTCCAGGACGAGTCCGGCGCGCTCCTCACCGGCTACGTCCTCAAGATGGACGGCCGCTCCGTCGAGGGCATCGACGGCGGCTTCTCGAACTCCCGGTGGGAGATTCCGGACACGCAGAGCACGATCACGACCCTCGGCCTCGCCACAGCCCTGTTCGAGGATGTGCGCGCTTGGTACGGCGCCGCGATTGTCGAGGACGACGATGACGACTGACGACCTGTCGCCCGCGGAAGCATTCGGCTACCTGATCATCGACTCCCTCGACGAGGAGACGAAGGCGAAGGTGTGGGCGCTCATCGCTGAGCGTGCCGACAACCACACGCTTTGACCTTCGAGTCGAACCAGCTCCCCCGCGCGATGCGGGGAAGGCCCCGCGACGGGGCTGAGCCGAAAGGGGCAACCATGCCTCGAGAGACTGTCCACCACGGCCGCGGCTTCGCGACCATCACGGTCACCGATACCGACGACCGCCCGGGCTGGACCTACGAAGTCCCAGACCACGAAGCCCACTCGATGATCGCCGCCGACCAACTCGACAAGTCCCTCGTCGAGTTCAACAACAAGCCGAGACTCGACGTCGTCTGGCAACGACCGCTCGACGGCCTGTCGCTCCCCCCAGGCGAGGATCCGTCTGGCGCCGTCCAGGTCGAGATCATCCTCAACCCCACCGACATGCGGCACCGCATCGACCACGTCGCCGCGTACCCCGAGGACCTTGAGGCGTTCGCCCGGTTCTTCACTGAGCCGCTGACCCGCCATCAGATCAACCACCTGATCCGCACCCTCAAGCGTGCCCGAGACGCCGCGTACGGCGCCGACGAATAGACCGAGCGCTGATCCCGACCCAAGTCGGAGGTAGGCACTCCCCGGCGTGTCCGAGCCGGTTTCTCACGACCCGGCTCGGGCACGCCCCCCTCCCCCCACCGACAGAAAGAAGCCCCCAGTGGCTCGCACTCTCGAAGCCCAACTCACCACCGCACGCATGCTCCTCGCCCAGTTCATGGTCCAACTCGACGAGTACGAGCACATGACCGACGACGACCGCCGCACCACACCACGCGGCCAAGACCTCAGCACCCGCATCAACGGACTCCGCGAAGGCCACCAAACCTGGAAGACCCGAGTCACCGAACTCGAACACGAGCTCGGCATCGAACCCGGCACCGAAATCACACACGCTCAACCGAGCAACCCCAGTTCCTGAGTCCCGGAGGCTCGAACTCCCCCCAGAGGTGATCGACATGGCCGCAGCGAGAACGTTCAGCGATGAAAACCGCGCCCGGCTGCGAGAGCTCCACGCCGCGGGTCGGTCGTGCCGGCAGATCGCGGATGACCTCGGGTTCTCGCCGGCGACGATCTCGAAGTACGCGAGGGATCTCGGCCTCGTGTTCGACCGGGCGCAGACGGACCTGGCTACGCGGGCTCGGTCGATCGACCTGCTCGAGTCGAGGCAGTTGCTCGCGCAGAAGATGTTGCAGATCGGGCATGACCAGCTCGATGCGACGGAGCGGCCGTTCTTGGCGTTCAACTTCGGCGGCAAGGACAACACGTACAGCGAGCATCGGATGCCGCGACCGCCGGTCGATGCGGTGCGGTCCATGGTGACGACTGCGGCGATCGCGTTCGACAAGGCGTCGAAGATCCTCGACAAGGCGAATCCGGGTCTCGAGGTGGCGGAGGGCATTCTCGATGCGGCGGCTTCGGCGTTCGAGGCGGCGGCGTCTCGTCTGCGGGCGGAGGAGGCCGATGCCGGCGGCGACGCTTGATGACGTCGCGTTCGAGCATCTGCTGTCGAAGGTTTCACGGAAGCAGCTTCTGTCGATCGTGGATTCGGCTCGGTGCAAGCATGCGCTGTGGTACGGATCTGTGTCGGCTGGGAAGACGGTGGCGTCGGCGATCGCGTTCCTGTTCGCGGTCCGGCGGGCACCGCATAAGGGCCTGATCATCGTCGTGGGGAAGACCATCGCGACGATCTACGCGAACCTGTTCACGCTCCTGCAGGACCGCGACATTTTCGGGGATCGGATCGCGAGCCAGGTGGTGTACACGCCTGGCGCGACGTCGGCGTCGATCTTCGGCCGCGAGGTGCTGCTGATCGGCGCGAACGACCGGAAGTCGGTCGGGAATATCCAGGGCAAGACGGTGGCGCTGGCGTACGTCGATGAGGCGACGCTGCTGCCGGAGGAGTTCTGGAACATGCTCATGACGCGTCTGCGCGTCCCGGGCGCTCGCCTGCTGGCGACGATGAACCCGGCGTCGGTGAATCACTACATCAACAAGAAGTGGATCTTGAAGGCGGACGAGCTCGACCTGATCCCGTTCCACTTCACCATGGCCGACAATCCGACCCTCGAGCCGTCGTACGTGGCGATGCAGGAGCGCGCGTACGCGGGCGTGTTCTACGACCGGATGATCAAGGGCCTGTGGACGAACGCGGCCGGCGCCGTCTATCCGATGTGGGATCCGGCGAAGCACGTCCTGGACTGGGAGCGGCTGCCGAAGTTCCGCCGGATCATCGGCACTGGGATCGACTTCGGCACGTCGAACGCGTCGGCGGGGCTGATGCTCGGCCTGACCGCTGAGGACAAGCCGCGGCTGGTGCTCCTCGACGAGTGGCGCTACGACCCGTCCGACCACCACGACGTGCGGCTCGCGCCGTCGGAGCAGGCTCAGCGGTTCAAGACGTGGCTCGGCGGCTCCCATGCCCCGCAGCCGAACTTGCCGGACGTCGAGTACAACGTGATCGACCCCGCGGCCGCGCACTTCGCGGAGGAACTGCAGAAGGCCGGGATCTACACGTGGGCTGGCGACAACGACGTGCTCGGCGGCATCTCTACGATCAGCCGCCTCTTGCAGTCGGACCAGTTCTACACGACGACACGCACGCCCGGGTGGAACGCCGAGGTCACTGAGTACCAGTGGGATCCGAAGGCCACCGAGGACGGCGTCGACCAGCCGATCAAGACCGACGACCACAGTCTCGACGCCGGCCGGTACATCACGCACACCGCGCGTGGCACCTACGAATACGAGCTCGCTGCCTGAGGGGGTCGCTATGCCGCTTCCCGCACCGGGCACCGAGTGGCCGCCGAAGCCGTACAAGCCAGCCTTCGCGGAGATGCGCGAGTACGCCGCCTGGCACTCGGGCGACGTGGACCAGATCCGAGCCGCGTCCGGCGGTGGCCTGCCCTCGCACTTCAAGGACGGCCGCGGCTACCAGGGCGGCATCGCCGGGTTCTTTTCCCGCATGTTCTGGGGCCGCCCGCTGGTCTCCGGCGAGGAGCGCACCGCGCTGCACATCCCGATCGCCGCGAACATCGCGACCCTGTCCAGCGACCTCCTGAACGCGGAACCGCCGGTCTACGGTGTCGCCGGCGATGACGACAAGTCGACCCGGTCGGCGACGGAGCAGCGACTCGACCTCATCTGGAACTCCGCCGACGGTCACGAAGCCCAGGCGGAGTCCGGGGAGCTCACCGCGGCGCTCGGCGGCACGTATTGGGTCGCCGACTGGAACGTCAACGGTCCCCGCGAGTACGTGTTCCCCCGCGCCGTCGACGCAGACTCCGCGCTGCCGGTGTTCCGCAACGGCGCACTCGCCGAGGTCACGTTCTGGACCCGCTACGACCGCGACAAGAAGTGCTACCGCCACGTCGAGCATCACGTGCCTGGCGCGATCCTGCATGCACTGTACGTGTCGAAGGACTCCGACACGATCGGCACCCAGGTGTCGCTGAGCACCCTTGAGGAGACCCGCGGAATCGCCGAGGTACCCGGAGTGCTCGTCGATGACCGCGGCCTGACCGTGATCATCGAGACCCACATCGACCGCCTGACGGCCGTGTACGAGCCGAACATCAGGAAGAAGCGGCGCCTACGGAAAGGACCGCTCGCAGCGTGGGGACGCTCCGACTATGAGGGCGTCGTCCCGATGTTCCACGCGTTCGATGAGACCTGGTCGTCGTGGATGCTCGACCTGAAGGCCGGCCGGTCTCGCATCTTCATCCCGACCCAGTACATGCAGGCGCTGGGCCGCGGGAAGGGCATGTCCGCTGACCCGTACCGCGAGGTGTACGCGCAGATCGACGCCCTGTCGACTTCGAAGGACGCGACGTCGATCACCGCGCAGCAGTTCGAGATCCGCGTCGATGAGCACGAGCGGACCGCGTACAACCTCAAGAAGGAGATCCTGCAAGCCACCGGATACTCGCTGTCGTCTTACGGCGAGCACGCGACCGGGCAGGACATGACCGCGACCGAGGTCAGTGACCGCCGTTCGGACACCGAGCGCACTCGCGACAAGAAGATCCGCTACGCGACTCGGGCGCGCACAGAGATCGCGTCGATCTGTCTCGAGCTCGACAGTCTGATCTTCCCCGGCCGCGGCGGACGCCCCGGTGTGGAGGTCGTCGCCGAGTGGCCGGACGTGTCGCAGGTCGACGTCGAGAAGGAAGTCCGGATCATCAACCTGCTGGACGCTGCCTCCGCGATCACGACGGAGACGAAGGTGCGCCGCGCGAACCCCGACTGGGATGACGACCGCGTGGAGCGTGAAGTCCAGCAGATCCAGGTCGAGCGCGGTCGTCCCGCGCCGGACCCCGCCGCCTTCACCGGCGTCTAAGTCGTACCGCCGTCTGGCGGTCACCCGTGAGCGCGCCCGGAGCGCCTCGCGGCTCTTCCACCGATTCCGCCCGGAGCGGACGAAGGAGATACCCCCATGTCCACCATCGAGACGCACGTTCCGCTCGCGCTCCGTGGCCCTGACGGGCTCGCGGTGATCGGGCGGACGCTCCATGACCTCCGCGGCATCCGGTTCGGCGATGGCGAGGGCGGCAACGCCCCCGCCTCGGAGGACCCCGCGCCGGGCGAGGAGCCGCAGCCGTCCGGCGATCCTGCGCCGACGGACCCGCCCGCGGACCCCGCGGCGGATCCGAAGCCGGAGGACAAGCCGGAGACGTTCTCCCGTGAGTACGTCGAGCAGCTCCGCAAGGAGGCCGCCGGCTACCGAACGCGAGCTGAGAAGGACGCCAAGGACGCTGCTGAGGCAGCGGAGAAGGCGCTCGTCGAGAAGCTCGGCAAGGCGCTGGGTCTGATCAAGGAGGACGAGCAGCCGGACGCTGCCGCTCTCATCGCTCAGGCGCAGTCGGAGAAGCAGGCAGCCGAGCAGGCCTCGGCCGCGGCCGCCCGTGAGCTCGCGGTGCTGAAGGTGTCCGACAAGCACGGCGCCAACACCACGGCGATGCTCGACTCCCGCGCCTTCGTCTCGAAGCTCGAGGCGCTCGACCCGTCGGCGGATGACTTCGCCGCGGCTGTCGACTCCCTCGTGAAGGACACCGTCGCATCCGACTCGAAGTTCAAGCGCGTCCAGGTGGCCGCTTCCTCGGGCTCGTCGGATCACGGCGGAGAGGGGTCCGCTGCGCAGCTCACGCGCGAGCAGTTCGCCGCCCTCAGCCCCGAGGAGCGGCTCAAGGCAGCCAAGGAAGGCCGGATCACCGGTCTTCTCGGCAAGTAACCCAAGGAGGTCCAGCACATGGCTGGCATCGAGAATTTCATCCCCGAGCTGTGGGAAGCGGCGATCCAGGTCCCGTTCGAGAAGGCCCTGGTCTACGGCCAGGAGTCCGTCGCGAACCGCGACTACGAGGGCGCCATCCAGCAGCAGGGTGACACGGTCCACGTGACCACCATCGCGGACCCGACGATCCGCACCTACGACAAGACCGCCGACCTGGTGATCGAGGACCTGGACGACGACAGCACCGCGCTGCTCATCGACCAGGGCGACTACTTCGCGTTCCGCGTCAACGACATCGACAAGGTCCAGGCCGCCGGAGACTTCCAGTCGCCGGCGCTCGCCCGTGCCGCGTTCGGTCTCCGCGACAAGGTCGACCAGTACATCGCGGGGCTCGCGTACGCGGGCGCCTACGCCGCGAACCGGCTGGGTCGCGTCGCGATCGTCGACGCCGAGCCGGAGTACGCGGGAGTCGGCCAGACGGCCGCGTACAACGTGCTCGTCAAGCTCCGCGAGAAGCTGGACGACCAGTCCGTGCCGCTCGAAGGCCGCTACGTCGTCGTCAACCCGGCGTTCATCTCGGCCCTGTCCTACGACAAGCGGTTCACGGACGCGTCGGCGTCGGGCTCGACCGAGACGCTCCGCAACGGCTTCGTGAAGCAGGTGCAGGGCTTCGACGTGCTCGTGTCGAACAACGTCCCCACGGTGGGTGGCGTCGGCGCGGACGCGTCCGACAAGGTGATCGTCGCCGGCGTGCCGGCCGCGTGGTCGTTCGCGAACCAGCTCACCGAGACCGAGGTCATCCGTCAGGAGAAGCGGTTCGCGAACCTGGTCCGCGGCCTGAACATCTACGGTGCGAAGGTCTTCGAGCCGAAGGGTCTCGCGACGGCGACCGTGTCGTTCGCGCCCCCGGCGGTCGACGAGTCCTGACCGATGAGTGCCCGACCCCAGGCCCCAGACGACTTGGGGTCGGGCGCTCCCCCGGACGTCGTGTACGTGCTGCGCGACGGTCCCAACCCTGAACTTCGCTACTCCCTCCGGACGCTGGCGAACCTGCCGCACGGCCGCGTGTGGGCGTCGGGTGGTGCACCGATCTGGCTGGCACCGACCGTCGACCGGATCGCCGTAGACCAGACAGCGGGCAAGCATCGCAACAGCGGTATGAACCTCCGCGCGGCTGTTGCCTCCGACGACGTCTCGGAGCATTTCTACCTGTTCAACGACGACTACTTCATCCTCGATCCCGTCGAGCAGGTGCGCGTCTACCACCGCGGGCCGCTCGCCGAGGTCCTCCGGTTCTACGAGGACCACCACCCGACGAGCAAGTACACCGCGGGCATGCGCACGACCCTCGAGCTACTGCTGAGCCGCGGGATCCGCGAGCCACTGTCGTACGAGGTCCACGCACCGCTCCTCATCGTGAAGAGCGACGCTCGCTGGGTGAACGCTCGCCTGGACGACCTGCGCGCCAAGGGCGTGTACGACGGCCTGATCCACTGGCGGACCGTGTACGGGAACCTGTGCTCGATCGGCGGCCGCCGCATCCGCGACGTGAAGGTGTACGACGACGCCTCGGCGCCGATCCGCCCGCTCGCGTCGACGTCGGACCACGCGTTCGCTCAAGGCGTCGCGGGTCAACTCATCCGCGCCGAGTTCCCGACCCTGAGCCCATTTGAGTTGGAAAGGCCTCCGATTATGGTGTCGACCATCAAGCTTCACCGCCCGCTGACGACCGTGATCGTCGGCGTGCGATTCACCCACGGCGTCGCGAAGGCGTCGCTCAGCGCCGCGCAGCGTCGGTTCCTCACCGCGCGCGGTGCGAAGATCATCGACGAGGTGCCCGAGACCGAGGCCACACCGCCGGCCGCGCCCCCGCCTCCTGCCCCGCCTGAGCCGCCCGCCGCACCTGCACCACCTTCCCCGGTCGACCTCCCGACCACAGACGCCGCACCTATCGCGGAGAAGCCCAAGCGCCGCTGGAACGGTCGCAAGAAGGATGCCGAGTAGCCGACACCCGGCCAGGAGGTCACCGTGGCGCTGTTCGTCCCGGACCCCGAAGACTTCGACCCGCAGGATCTCATCTCCGATCTCTCGTTCGAGCTCGCGGAACGGTACCGGGACGTCGAAGATCAACTGATCGCGGAGATTGCGCAGCGCGCGTACCGTGACCTCGACCTCGCCGCCCGACTGCCGACCGACCCCGGCGGATTGGGACTGACCGCCGCGGATCGCCGGCAACAGAACCGGATCCTCGCCGAGCTCGCCGCGAATCGCGCTCGAGCGATCCGCGAGCTGCAGGAGCAAGCCGTCGCGATGATCGAACAGCTCCGGTCCGGTGCATCAGCGGAAGCGTTCGTCCGCATCGCCGTCGAGCAGGGCGAAGCCGCCGCAGTCGCCTCGCTCGGTCTCGGCGGTGTCCGAGGATCACTCGCGCAGATCCCGGCGCTCACCGCGTATTCCTCGACGTATTCAGTGGCGGGCGCGATCGTCGCGGTCAGTCTGCAGAACCGCCTCGAAGCGCTGAACGAGCGCATCACCCGCTACCCGCAGGACGCGTACCAGCGGATCGTCGCTCTCACCTCTCCGAAGACGATCCTCGGCGTGAACACACAGCTCCGGTCGCAGCAGGAGATCGTCCGCAACTTCCTCCGCGCCGGCATCGACGGGTTCACCGACCGAAGCGACCGACGCTGGTCGATCGGCGCGTACGCGGAGATGGCGTCTCGCACGTCGGCACAGCGCGCGATGAACGACGCGACCGCGTACCGGCTGCAGCAGGGCGGGCTGAACCTCGGCACGATCACGGGCGGGTTCGACGCCTGCGACAAGTGCGCACCTTGGATCGGGAAGATCATCTCCCTTGACGGATCCCCAGCAGGCCCGCGCACGCTGCCGCACGCGACGCAGAACACCACGGTCACCATCTACGTCGCCGGGTCGCTCGACGACGCTCGAGCCGCCGGCTGGGGGCACCCGAATGACCGGTGCGGGATCTCCGGCTACCACGTCGGCCTGCCGGTCCCTCAGGCCGATTTCGAGTACAACGCGAAGGCCGACGCGGAACGTCAGGAGCAGCGAGCGCTCGAGCGGGAAGTCCGAGCGGCCAAGCGAGACTTGGCGACCGCGCCGAACGACATTGAGCGACGACGCGCGCATCGCGATATCGCGGCAGCACAGGCGGAGCTTCGCGACTTCACCCGGCGCACCGGCCGGCACCGCCAGTCGTACCGGGAGCAGCTCGGCTTCTCCGGCGGCTAACCAGTAGCTCGGGGGCGTCAACGCGGTTGGTAACCCGCGAAGGACGTTCATGACGTGCGCGGCACCTTTCTCCGCGCGAGACGTACCTGCGCCCCCATCCCTCTTTCGAAGGAGACCTCATGCGCGTCATCGCACCGCGGCCGAGCACAGGCCGGTCGCAGTTCCTCGACGTGACGTTCGTCGACGGTGTCGCGATCGTCGAGGACCTCCATCCGGTCCGCGAGGCTGCGCTTTTGCAGCACGGCTACACGATCGAGAAGGACCTCATCGTCGGCATCCCAGTGACCCCTGAGGAAGCGGCGACCCTGCCGCCGGCCGAGGTCGAGGGCGAGGGCATCGAGGTTGAGATCGGCGCCGATGGCATCCCGATCCTGGCTCCCGGTGGTCTGTACGGGGAGCCGCCCGTAACGCGGTGGGGTGACGGCGAACCGGAGACGTTCATCCCCCTCAGCGATGAGGCGGACTGATGGACCAGCCCGTCTACGCGACCGCATCGGAGTTTTACGACTTCATCGGTGAGGACCAGCCCACGGAGGCAGGCGCGGGCGGCGAGCAAGTCCCGGTCGAGGAGAAGTCCCTGAATGCGCGCCTGCGCCGGGCCTCGCAGTCGATCGACAGCCTCATCCTGACGGCTGTATACGACGTGGATGAGGACGGCTATCCGACCGACCTCGACGTCGCTGACGCGCTCCGTGATGCGACGTGCGCTCAGGTCGCGTTCTGGCAGGAGACGGACGACGTGACCGGCGCGGAGGCGCAGGCCGGCGTGGTGAAGATCGGCTCGGTCCAGCTCGGCCAATCGCAGACCGCCGCGGCCGCGTCGAAGACGCCCGAGGAGACGCGACGCGCACCTGAGGCGCTCAGCATCCTCCGTACGGCGGGTCTCCTCTCGGCAATCACCGAGTACCACTGAGGGAGCTCGTCATGCGTCTCCGCAAGAAGCACCTCCTGCACCGAGTCGAGATCAAGCGGTTCCTGCACGAGACCGCGACTGGCGAGGCGTGGGACACGCCGGATACGGACGTGCCCGCGTACGTCGAGCAGAAGACCCGCCTGGTGGTCGATCGCCGCTCCACATCGGCGACGGCAGGCCAGCAGGTCACGTCGACGACGCTCGTCGTCGTGATGCTCGAGCATGACGCGCAGCCGCGCGCGCAGGTGACCGTGTGGAAGGGCACGCCGCGGGAGCGGACTTCCGAGGTGATCGATTCGGCCTACTTCGACTACCGGGGTGCGCCGTCGCACGTCGAGCTCTATTTGGAGTGACGGGTGACCGTCGAGTTCGAGTCGAATGGTGAGGCGCTCGCGCGTCAGATCGCTGACGGTGTCGCGGCCGGCTTGACAGCGGCGGCGGAATGGCTCCTCGCTCTGAGTCGCAAGGACGTGCCGTTCGACCTCGGCACGCTGTCCAACTCTGGGGTGGTACTTCCCGCAACGACTCCCGAGGACGGGGCCGCGGTGACCTTCAATACTCCGTACGCCGCCCGTCTGCACGAGCACCCGGAGTTCAACTTCCAGGGCGGTCGGAAGGGCAAGTACGTCGAGGATCCGGCGCTGCAGAACCGCGAGGAACTGCGGCAGATCGTCGAGGCAGAGGCGAACCGAGCGACGGGAGCGTGGTCATGACCGACGTGCCCGAGCTGTACCTCCGCAAGACACTCGCGATCCTCCTCGACGAGTGGGATCTGGCCATCTACAACCCCGTTGGCGCCCTGCCGGAACGCGGCGTGAAGGTCGAGGGCGACTTCCCGACCTCGCTGAATGAGTTCACGTTCCTCACCTCGCCGCCGACGACCCGTGATGGTGGCCGCGCCGACCGTCTGCTCCGCGTCCAGTTCCTCACTCGTCGGACTGGCTCGCAGAGCGTCGTTGAGGAGTGGGCGTACGACCTCAGCACGCACCTGGATCATGCGGAGTACCTGCCGAACGTCCTCGGCATCAGCTTCTCCCAGGAGCTGTCCCGCATGTACTTCGACAAGGACACGCAGGGTCGGTCCGACGTCGCCGCGACGTACGTCTTCCGCGGCCGGTTCTGACCCGATCACCAAGCCACCCCTCCGCGTGAGGGGCTCGCTGCCGCGCGGCGGCATCCCCCAACAACAAAGGAGGCACCCCCATGGGTGACAGCACGCTCTACGACACGACCGTCCCGTCCCAGGGCTCGGTCGGACTCGCGCACCAGAAGATCCTGCGGCTCAAGGTCGCCGGCGTCTGGGTCAACATCACCGGCGACCTGAACAACCTCAACCTGAACCCGACGAAGATCACGGTCCCGCGGGAGGTGTACGGCAACAAGGCGCGGCCGGCGAACGAGATCATCGGCTACAGCTTCGCGCCGACGTTCGCCATCGAGCTCGTCCGCGACCCGGTCACGGGCATGGCGGTCGCCGCCCAGTCGTGGCTCCCGGATCTCGTCAAGGACTCGTTCCGCTCGGGCTCCGAGAACATGCGGGAGTTCCAGATCATCGACGACGCGCTCGACGAGCGGTTCCCCGCGTTCGAGGGCACGTTCTCGGTCGCGACGGCGCCGCTGGCGACGAACTTCTCCGACAAGGGCGGGTACTCGTTCACGCTCGAGTCGCAGGGTGTCGTCGCGATGCTCGAGGAGAACCCGATCGCCGGAACCGGGGCTCCGATCATCGAGTCCGCCGGGCCCGCGCTGCAGGGCGTCGGCGAGCAGGTCGTGATCCGCGGGTACAACCTCCGCGGCGTCACCGGTATCACGGTCGACGGTGAGGACGTCGTCGAGTTCTCCCGCCCTGAGGACGGCCTGGACGACAACACCCTCGTCGTCACGATCCCGGAGGACGTCACGGGCGCCGCGGCGATCGTCGTGACGAACGCGGTCGGCGCGTCCGAGCCGTTCGACTACACGGCTGCCACAGCCTGACCCCAAAGCGCGGCGGCACGGCTCGCAGTCGTGCCGCCGCGCACTCCCGAAGGAAGGAAATCATGGCGATCACCGCCACCGAGGAGGGACGCAACCTCCTCATCGTTGTCGAGGACGACGAGCAGCGGTTCGAGTACCGCATCAGACCACTCCCGGGTGGAGCCGGCCACCAGATCACTGAGACGTACCTCGCGACCGCGCGGGGAGAGCTGCACGACGAGGCGGCGGTCACCGAGGCGCTGACGATGGCGCTTAACGGTGCCCGGTATGACGCCGCCACCGAGCGCTGGACGATCCCCGACGACCTTCCCGTGTCCGAGCAGCTCGAGCGGGAACTGCGGCTGGCGGAGACGGAGAGCGTCGCGTACTGCGCGTTCTACTGGCAGACGATCGTCGGCATCGCCGGCGTGAACGCCTTCCTCGAGGGGGGTGAAGGTGTCGCCGGGCAGGTAAAAGCCCTGTGGGTGATGACCGCGCGTATGGGGCTCTCGACGTCGCGACCATCGCCCCTTTCGGCATTGGACACCCTGACGAGCATGGTGTCTACCCCGAGTACGTCTTCCCGCGCGGGTGGCGAGAAGCGCGGGAAGCAGCCGCGCGACAGGCCAGCCAAGAAGAGGCGCTGAACACTGTCGAGTTCTGGCAACTGGTCTTCCCGCAGATCGCGGGTGGCGAGGTGGAGCTTGACCTCGCGCAATACCTCCTGATCCCGGACCTCGACCGGGCGTTCGCCGCGCGTACGTGGCACTTCATCCGCGCCGCTGTGCGGCGACTCGTGCAGGTCGAGGACTCGTGGACGCGGAAGGCGGTGGTCGCCCATGTTCGAAGCGGGCGGACTGATCTGGCGTCTCCAGGCGGCGGGGGCCGAGGTCTTCATCCAGCAGATGGTGGGGGTCGACCAGGCCGCTAGACGAGCGGGTGAGTCGGTCAAGGTTGCTGGGGATAAGACCGATCAGGCGGGCAAGAAGGCTGCGGACGCGGCGCCGAAGACCCGTGACGCGGCGAAGGCGCAGGGCGAGCTCGCGAGCAAAGCGGAGGACGCCGGCAAGAAGTCCGAGCAGGCTGCGCCGAAGCACGACAAGCAGAAGAAGGCCGTCGCTGGGCTGTCGGACGAGGCGAAGCGCGCCGCGTCGACGGTCGGCACCGCCATGTCGGTCGTCGGCGCCGCGGTCACGGCCGCCACTGCGTTGACGGTGAAGGCCGCGGTCGACTGGGAGACCGCGTGGGCGGGCGTCACGAAGACGGTCGACGGCAACCAGCAGGAGATGGCGGAGCTCGAGGGAGACCTCCGCGACCTGGCGAGGACGCTCCCGGCGACGCATCAGGAGATCGCGGCTGTCGCGGAGGCGGCCGGGCAACTCGGTGTGCAGCGGGAGAACGTTGCCGCATTTACGCGGACGATGATCGACCTCGGCGAGACCACGAACCTCACCGCGGACGAAGCTGCGACGTCGCTCGCGCAGCTCATGAACGTCATGCAGACCGCGCCGGACGACGTCGACCGGCTCGGCGCCTCGGTCGTCGCCCTCGGTAATGACGGGGCGTCGACGGAACGCGACATTGTGCAGATGGCGCAGCGGATCGCTGGCGCCGGGAAGATCGTTGGCCTGTCGGAGGCGCAGGTCCTCGGCCTGTCGAACGCTCTCGCGTCGGTCGGTATCGAGGCGGACGCGGGTGGGTCGTCGATCTCGGCGATGATGATCGACGTTTCGAAGGCCGTGTCGAAGGGCGGCAAGGACCTTGAGGCGTGGGCGAAGATCTCTGGTCTGTCGGCGGATGAGTTCGCGCGGAAGTGGCGCACGGACCCGGCCGACGCGCTCGCGCTGATCGTCGAGGGCCTTGGGAAGCTGCAGCAGACCGGTGGTGACGTGTTCGCCGCGCTGGAGTCGGTCGGTCAGGTCGACGTCCGCGTGACACGCGCGCTCACTTCGATGGCGGGTGCGGGTGATCTGCTGCGCCAGTCGCTGGACCTCGGCACGCGGTCGTGGGAGGAGAACACGGCGCTGACCGCCGAGGCCGAGAAGCGGTACGACACCACGGCCGCGAAGCTCGACGTCGCGCGTAACGCGGTCGTGGACATGGCGATCGAGCTCGGCCAGACGTTCCTCCCGATGGTGCAGATCGGCGCCGACGCGGTGAAGGGCTTCGCGGATTTCGTCGGTGGGCTGCCGGAGCCACTGCGGGACGCGATCGCGATGTTCACCGGGTTCGGCGGCGCGATCACCCTCGCCGGCGGGCTCGCCCTGCTCGCGGTCCCCAAGATCAGCGAGTTCGTGAAGTCCATCCGCGTGCTTCGCGCGGAGTCGTCGCTGACTGGCAAGGCGGTGGGTCTCATCACGTCGAGTGTTGGCGTCGGTCTCGGCGTCGCGCTCACCGCCGGCATGACTGTCCTCGGGCTGTACATGCAGAAGCAGGCTCAAGCACAGCAGCGAGCTGAGTCCTACGCGGAGTCCCTT